>Ga0325414_1008753_pt1 | contig 10706 bp, 10 predicted proteins | sample PopdelMetagenome_8_FD_206183 | JGI IMG/M metagenome (GOLD analysis project Ga0325414, IMG submission 206183) | Populus deltoides microbial communities from Bellville, Georgia, United States - Leaf-PdKOR-R3 | ecosystem: Host-associated > Plants > Phyllosphere > Phylloplane/Leaf | place: USA...
AGAGAGAGAGAGACCCACTCTTCCTTCCGGGCTCTTCTTCATTCTTTCGACAACTCTTTCAAAAGCATGCTTTCCGGTTGTTTCTCCAAGCGCCGCTATCAAATCCGCTCTTCGTGGATCTAACAACGCACCCACCGCGGAACCAACAGCAACGGCCGCCTGTTGCCACCCGTTCAGCTGGATTCTTCCTCCTCCTATCATTCCTTGCTCAACAACACAGGGTACCTATAATTAATGACAAAAGGGGAATTTTCTCCAAGTTTCTAGTCACAGTTGAATTGAATCTAGATTTATTTTAGATTTACATGCATAAAAGGAGAGCGGAAGAAGAAACGATAAAATAATAATAATAAGAAGAAGAAAAAAGGCGAGGGAAGGCGTGACCAAATATGAGGGAGAATGGGAGAGGGGGTTGGCCTGCTTGGATTTCTTTGAAGTACAAAACAGACGAGAAATTTTCCGATGATAGGCTATAACCATCAACCAGTGATATTTGATATTATTAAAATATATGCCACATCATCAACTCTTGTAACCAACCAATCTCTTCAATTCCTTCCCTTTTATCCTCTCTCTCTCTCACAGATTTAAAAACCTCTCTCCTCAACGTTGCTTTCTCTCTCAACTTCACCATTCCAGTCTCCCAGAATTTCCAGAGCTACAAACCACTGTTTTTGCCTCCCTCTTGACTTCATCATCAAAGCCCACGATTTCAACATCACGAGTGCTGTTGTGGCAGGAGCCTTTTTATTGCAAGGTCAATTGGTTTACGCTTTGAATTCTTTGTTGTTGAATGCGAGGGTGAATGGGTTTAGAACAGAAAATATTGATTCAACACCCCGAGTGCGCTGCTGAAAGAAAGAGGAGCCTTTTTCAGCAAGAAGTTTGATATTCAAAAGACTGTAACACCGTGAAGTATTTATAGATCGAAAAAATTGAGTTATAAAGCTTTTGAATATTTATTTATCATAAAATTAGGAACTATCGAACAAATCCCATGGGCTCTAGAATAGATCAGACAATACCTGGATTCCTAAAATCAACCTCTATTGCATTGCCTTGTCCATGACATTAAATCACGATGGGCTTCGGACTTGTGGGATGGGCTGCATTTATAAGCATATGGACACTCAATTAAGCTGAAATAGCCCAATAATTCACCAACAAGCCCATCAAGACGCACCATTTTTTCGCTTTCCTCTTCAACGGTCATTCTCTCTCTCTCTCTCCCTCTCTCCCCGTTTCGCACTCGATGTGGAGAATGGATCATCCATCCCCATCTCGCCGGACCCGCACCAGCAAAACCCCTAATAAATCGGAACTCTACTCTACTGTCGTAATTCACAACTCAGACTCCGACTCTGAACCCGAATCCAAATCCAAAACCGACGACAACAACGTCTATGCTACAATGCTCTATAAAGGAGGGGGAGAAAACAACAGCAAAAACGACGACGTAGACGTAGAAGAAGACGAAGAATCTCTTCCTCCTCTCCTCAAACGCCTTCCAAAAGACTTTGGCGGTGGCGACGACGACGACGACGACGACGACGCTGATTTCGGCACTATGATCGTTAAAGCCGGCCGCGGACGCCACCAGAACCAGTCATGGTCGTCGTCATCCTCGGTTGCCCCTCCAAGGAAGCCTCATAGCGCTCCTTTCACGGAATTTGAAAGCCGAATCAATGATATTGGAGATAATAGTGACGGGGATGATGATGGGAGAGGGGAGTTTGGGACATTTGTGGTGAAATCGACGGTGGTGAGGAGGAGCGGGAGTGGTGGTGGTGGATCAACGATGGGGAAGGCGGTGGCAAGTATGCAGGCGTCCGGGGAGCTAGGGTTTGGAAAGGAGCGGAAAGGGAGTGGGTTGCTAGGAGAGGAGGGTAAACAACACCAGCAGAAGCAAAGCAAAATGTCTTCGAGTTCGATTCCAGAGAGTGTTACTAGAGAGGATCCCACTACTAAGTATGAATTGCTTAATGAACTCGGTGCGTGCACTTTTTGAAAGCGTAATTTTTTGTGTTAATTATGCATTTTGAGTTTGAATATAGATGTGTATGTAGAACAAGGGATGGTAAGTGAGCATTTTAGTCATTGTGGTAACGGGTGAGGTTTAAATGTTTAGTCGACAAGTTAATGGTGTATTTTCGATAAGGTAATTATCTTGATTAAGCTTTGTCTCTGGTATTTGTTACTCACTTTAAAGTGAGTATTTTAAAGTGTTGTGTGCTGAGTTTGTTTCTTGGGTGTCAGGGAAGGGGTCTTACGGGGCTGTTTACAAGGCTAGGGATTTACGAAGTTCAGAGCTTGTTGCTATCAAAGTCATATCATTGACCGAAGGAGTGAGTGTGCTTCCTTGTTCTGCTTATAATTAAGTTCTTTAATTTGTTGGTCGAATGAATATTGGATGTGGGTCCAAATGCTGCTTGTATGCAGGAGGAGGGATATGAAGAAATTCGCGGTGAAATTGAGATGTTGCAACAATGCAGTCATCCAAATGTTGTTCGATATCTTGGGAGCTATCAAGGTGAAGAATATCTTTGGGTATGAACTCTTTTTGTTTACTTATTTGAGGATTAGCAATCAGTTTGATTCTATGGGTTTCACCCTGTCACAAGTTTATTTTTTGGTGCTAGATGCTTTTTACTGGGGTGTTTTTTGCAAGATAGTTGTTGTTGTTGTTGTTACTATTACTATTATTGCTATTACTATTACTATTATTATTATTATTATTTGCAGATTGTTATGGAGTACTGTGGGGGTGGAAGTGTTTCTGACTTAATGAATGTTGCTGAGGAACCTTTGGAAGAGTATCAAATAGCATACATATGTAGAGAAGCTTTGAAGGTATCCTTGATTTTAATTGGTTGGGACTTGTGAGAAGAAAATGTTGATACTTGTCTATTCCATTTTTTTTCTTTTTTCAATTTGCTCTATTTTTACATACTATGGTGGTTTGATTTGTACCCCTTTTTATTCTTCTAAATATCATGCAGGGCCTTGCTTATCTGCATTCAATTTTCAAGGTCCATAGAGACATTAAGGGTGGTAATATTTTGTTAACTGAACAAGGTGAAGTCAAGTTGGGTGAGTATTTTCTTTCAAAAATTATGTGGTAAATAATGGAACTCCAATTATGCTTATAAGAAACAGAAAGGAATCACCTATTGTAGGGTTTTTTCTTTTCCTAAAATGCTTTTTGGTAGTCCTATTGTTTTTTTAAATGACATTGATAGCTTTCATGTTGCAAAGGACTGTCTGAATACCATGACGTGGACTTGCTCCTAACTTTCATTCTTCTTAACAGTTTTTCTTTTCACTCCCTGACTTGAATGCTTGTATATCCATGATTTCTTGATTAATATAAAATAATGAAGTGGAAATGATTGCACTTGTTAATGCTGAGTTTATGACACAACAGATTCAAAGTTTATGTACTACTGAGGATTCGTGGAGGATTAGGGCTTGGGATTTGAGAATTCTAAGGGTTTAGACTAGAAGAAAGGGATTTAGGGTTTGCAATTTAAATTACTGATGAAAGTTGAAGGGCTACCAACTTCACTCTCGTAGGTTTTTTAGGAGTCACATCTAGAAGATAGAAAATCTGAGTACCACATCTTAATTAAGGGCTAATAGGACACTAAGATATAAAATAAAAGCCAGACCATGATAATTTGTGCAAGTCTGGAAATTACAGAAATAGCATTGTCTTCCAAAATCACATAACATCCAAGAATTTTGCTTGTTTTGTTGCCTGCATCTGTGTTTTATAAGTCTTGTTAGTGAAGAAGCTACATGGGCTAGGCTACCTTTAAGTCCTGTATGACAAATGGATTAGAGGTTGGTCTTCTGAAGGAAATCAAATTCATAAATTTGGTATTAACTTTCGATGATTGAGATTGAGTTTGTGTCCCTTGAAAATGTTTAAAACTGTATGAAAGAATTTCCATTGTATTGAGACATTCAGGACATTAAAAAAATTTATAAACAAGTCTTGTTTCTGGCTGATAACTTTGTTGAAGAGGCAGACCATGATTTGGATCGAAATGTCATATTTTCAGGATTAGAATTTGTGCCTGTATTTAATGTCATACTTGACAGATTATCTCAGAATTCATTCCATGCACCATGCTTTTTCTTGTGAAAGCTTACTGAAATATTACTTCCTTTTCTTCTGCTAAAGTTTAAAGCCCTTTCCCTTCTATATTCTAACTTCTAGAGTGCAAAGTTACCATCAAACTGATCCAGAATTTTGTGGTTATTGCAATGTCTGAGCAGGTGATTTTGGGGTTGCTGCGCAGCTTACAAGGACCATGTCAAAGCGTAATACGGTACAGTAATTGTTGAACTAATGTGCAGTTTTTATGAATTCATATTTTGTGAATTAGAATTGCTTGTAGCGTGCTCCAGCTTTTTCTAGATGATAGCATTCCTAGTATAGAATTGCATGCCTCTGAAAAAACCTGATGTCTGGAAAGACAACTTTATGTTAACTTTCTGCATGTCAGCGTGTGATGTATTTGAAAATGTACACTTCCAAGTTTATCTATGTACCTTCATCGAGTTATCTTTCCTACATTAAGGTACCCTCAAACCCATTTCTCATGATAAGTTACTTTTAATCTTTCTACCAAAATAGGGTGTTTATGACAACTTTTAAACAAGGTATTCCATGCTGTATAGACTTCAAACCACATGATACGTCAGCATTTAATTTTTCTTTCTAAATTATATACTAAAGATAAAAAAAATAGAGAAAAACATAATTTATGCACTCTCCCTCTCCTGTATCTGTTCCTTTCTTCCTGCACTTGAAATTTATTTACTGAACTCTTTTCTTTGTTTCAAGAATCTAGCTATTTTGAGTAACACTAGTTTTTGGTTCTCCATATAGTAAATAAATGTTCAGTTAGAAACATCCCAAGACCTTCTCTAATAACAATTCCAAATGCAAAAGGAGCTCATTAAGCTACATGTATTTTGTTCTTGTGAAAGTTTTGGAAAGCAATAAACGTGTGATTCTTGCACTGTTGTTTGCCATCCACCTTCAATTGGAAAAAGGAGTCACTTCAAAGAGTGGATTTGAAGAAAAAAGGGAGAGAGAGAGAGGATTTTAAAGGCAAAGCCTAATGGGTGATCAAGACCTATGGTAGCAGAAAAAGCCCAACTAACCAAAAATCTTTCCATCTATAAAAGCAGTGGTTCAAAATTTTGCATATTGTACTCAACATGAGCTATAATATATATAGGAAAAGGCAAGTATAGACAAGAGAAAACTAGAAAATAATAATTTTCTAAGTATTTGAACAAATTAAAAGCTGGTATGTTTGTTTAAATGTGAGGTGAGTGTAGATGGTATATAAATTCTGGTAAATTTGGTTGAAATTGCTTTTTTAAATTTAAAAAAGAAAAAAAAAACTCGACTTCTTATTCTTGGTTCCATTTTTTCTTAAAGAAGATTGTCTAGTTTGCTCATTGAGTTAAAAAATTTAAAGGGTATTTTTATCAAGTCAAATGTTTTAGCTCGTGATTTTATATATAGTTAATGGACTAGTGAGTTTTATTTTATGTGCAGTTTATTGGCACTCCACATTGGATGGCTCCAGAAGTTATCCAAGAAAGTCGATACGATGGGAAGGTATCATTTCCATTCTTTGGTAGTTTCCTTTTTCTTTCTACTGTCCAACTCTCTTCCCTTTTCATTGGGTAATAGGACTTGAAAGCATATTATGTGCATGGATATGGGTGTTCACATGACCTCATTTTGCCTTGGTTGTGGGTTCCAAGAGCTTTCTCGCATACTATACTATACTATACTAAACTATACTATACTGACTGAACCACCAAAAAAGTATCTCTCAAGTAGGGCCGGTAACCTGCTGACAATAAATTGAATTTTTTTTTAACAGAAACCTCCATTGTTTCTATTCTTTTCCTTCAAAAAAAATTTCAGTCTCAAATGTCTAGTGTGTGCTGTGCCTGCATGATATAATTGTCCAATTCTTGGAGCCATCAATGTTTTGGAAGTATGGTGCACATTTGCTGTTCCACAAGCCTCTGTATGACTAACTTCTTACTGTTACCATATTTTTCTTTCAGGTGGATGTATGGGCTCTTGGTGTTTCTGCTATTGAAATGGCAGAGGTATATGCATTTATAATTATATCAAGGATTCCCCCAAAAATCTTGATAGTTTTCCAAGTTGCTTAGTTTCTTATAGCAGCTACTTATGATTGTTCTTTTCCCATTTAGCTGCTTCGTGGTATTTGTAGCTAAAGTTGTCCCTGGTCCTAATAGTTCAAGTTGTCATCCACATACAAGCTCGGGATAAGATATAGCTAGTTAAAAAAAGAAAGCCAGTATTCTCTGATTTATTTGTTGTGTTGTTTTTTTCCCCATCCATAGACCAAATAGTGACAAATAAAGAATTTGGTATTAACTCTAGTGCTGGTGGAGAAAAGAACAGAAACAGAAAAATAAAAAAAATAAAAAATAAAAGAGTGAAAGTTGTCTTGTGCTGAGTAATGAATGATGTGTTGCTCATAGATTATATCACTCCTTTTGTAATCACTTTTGTCATCCTTCTCTTATCTAAAAAGAATTTTTTGATGACTTCTTAATTTTTCATTTTTTTCTTCAGGGACTTCCCCCAAGATCCACGGTGCATCCTATGAGGGTTAGTGATTACTCAAGCATTTGAACTTGTTACTGTTACTGTATAGTTTTTGTTGGGAAGTTTATGGGTAATACATGCACATCATTGACTACACATAAATTCTCCTCCTATAAATATGATGCTCAGGGATTTTTTGAGCTTATTTGATCAACCTTTGTTCACCATTAAAATTTTTAAGTTTGGCATGTTTATCATCCGTGATAGGTTTTGTTCATGATATCCATTGAGCCAGCCCCGATGCTTGAGGATAAAGAAAAATGGTTTGCCTTTCAGTTCTTTTTACCCACAATCTTATGCAACAATTCGCTAGTGGTTGCCTTTACATATTTTTGACACAGCAGCATATGTTGTGGTGTTTAACCATTTGTTGTTTTATCTGCCAGGTCTCTTGTCTTCCATGATTTTGTGGCGAAGTGCCTTACAAAGGAACCACGCTCACGTCCAATGGCATCTGAGATGCTGAAGGTATGGAGACTTGTATGTCAACAGGGAAAATATGCATATTCGAAGGTGTACTGATCTTTGTTTCGGGTTTGGTCATACTTCTGATGTTGTCAGTTCTTTTTCATTGATCATTTTGATGCTTCGTGACCGTTCTTGGTTTGCCTTGTGCCTATATCCTGTTCAACCTTGTAAACAGATTTTTGTGTAAATTAAACATTGGCAAAGCTTCAAATAATTGGCTTAAAGATTTTTGTCTTTGACAAACATTCATGGTTGGCTTGTCAGAATAACAAGGTTGTTCATTTATGACTTGAAGAAGATGAACTTAGAGCTTGGTGACTCAAATAATGCATTACAACAACTAGTTTAGGACATAATAGTTTAGAGACCAAAATAAAGGTAGCGTACCTAAGTAGCCAAGCTTGAGCTCAACTAGTTTTGGACTGTGACTTCGTTGACTTGAGCTGGTTTGTAGTGATGGCATTTTATTTTATCCAGGGATTGAAACATGTGCAGGATTCTTCTCTGTCTCTCTCTCTTGTATTATCTTTTTCTCTGGAACTTCTATATATCATATTGTTATTCATTAATTCTGACTTGAGCTGTTTTTCCTGTATTTTGTTGGAACCTAGCACAAATTTATTGATAGATGCAAAGTTGGAGCCTCTGCAATGTTGCCAAAGATTGAAAAGGCCAGGCAAATTAGGAACGCAATGTCTCTGCAGGCGCAAAATCTTGCTCCAGCTGAATCAGAAGTTTGTTATTGTCAAATTTCTACCTTTTAGAAACTGAAGAAATCTCTTTCTAACTATTTCTGAGAAATCATTCAGTATTTCCTAACTTATCTCAATCTGAAACAGCCAACTGAAGGTCCACAACTGAATGAGGTTTATGGAGACACTGTTCCGTCAAATCGACTTCCTATGGTAAATGAAGTGCATAGCTCTTCAGATGGTGTCGATATGGCCGGAGGTATGGTTTTGCTTGCATTCTATGTTTTGTGATAGGATGGAAAAAGTTCTTCTGAACTTAAGAGTTTAGCACTACCAGTCATGTTTTTTTTTTTTTTTTTTTTTTTTTTGGGGGGGGGGGGGGTGGTGCTGCAAAAACAATGTTCACATGAACTTCACCTGGAGAAATTAGGGAAGCTGATTTTTGTAGCATGGTATAAAGTGGACTTTGTTTACATGTCTCAAAAGGCCTGCTTAGAGCTTGATTACTAGTAGTCTTCACCAAACTTGATCTTATCTGGAAAGTTGAGAAAGGTTATTGCAGATAGTTGCTAATCTGCCATGTGATGGAGTTACCACCAGGCCTTGACTGCCACCTATGCCTTATGGAGACACCACTTATTGTTGGGACCTCAACCAACTTTATTGATCTTATTCAGCTGTGGTTAAATGGGATGGAACATTACTTTATAGCTCACCGATGAAACATACAAGACTCCTCTCATTCAATCTTACCTTCCATTCTAGTCCCTTTCAGCCATTGCAGTCCATTTCAGACTGATATAGTAATTTTGGCCAAATTAGGGATGTTTGACAAGGCCTGCTGCCTTCTAAAAAGGTCCTCCTTGCCAACAACTTGTTGACTCATTGACATATGAGAGAGAGAAATTGGCCTGGTTCAAAATGTGTTTAGACTAACATAAGATGATTTGATATGTTTTTAATCCCCTATTCATTTATGGTTCATATGTGTGCAGGTGACTATGGGACTTTTGTAGTTCATGGTGGTGAGGAAACAGATAAGACAGGCTTACAGACTGCATTATATGATGCGAGGGGGATCTTACAAGACCACCCAGGAAACATAGAAGGCCTTTCAGTTAGTGGCACAGGAGGCAAATCTGCTGACCCCTGGTACTCAATTCACCACTTAACTCTGATGTTTATTTGAGAGAATGATCCCGGTTTATTGGTTATAAGATTATTCTCAGTATAGGATTATACCTGTACATATTTACCCTTGCCCTTTAGTTGTGTTTTTGAGTTTGCCTCCAAGCTGATATCCATTGCCCAGTGCCTGCTCATGTTATTTTACTTGCAAGTTAGAGTGCACCAATTAATTAGGACTTCTCTGTTAGGTTGGATAATGCAACAGGGGTTGCTGCAAACAATCCTTTGGTTGGAGAATCGCTTCCTGCATTGCAGACAATACAGACATCTACTCCTGAAGTTTCTGGCTATTCTGAGCAGAATCTCAAGAAAAATACCATATCTAAAGCACACGTTGAAGGTGGCGGCGGCCTGGGCAGTTCCACTTTGAAGAATGAAACAGTCAGCGGAAAAGCATTTGCATTGCAAGATAAGGTTATATTCATTCTGAACTCATCCAAGAGTTTAAATGATTTTGTTAAGTGGTGCACACTAAACATGTGTTTTCAGTATATGAATTTAGCGTTATTGAAATTGGATTTTCAGTTATGCTCAAGTGTTTTCTTCTGTATTTAACTCTTTATTTTCTTTTTTGGATTATTGTGACTGCTTACGTTGAAGTCATTTCTATGCAGCTTTGGTCCATATATGCAGCAGGCAATACTGTGCCCATTCCATTTTTGCGGGCAACAGACATATCCCCCATTGCTCTCTTATCAGACAATGTGCTTGGAGGCATCCAGTGTGATAATAGTGGAACTGTAGCAGCAGAAGCACTTCAGGAGCTTTTTTCTGGTGATGGACCATCTAAAAAGGGCCGAAGGATACAAAACGAGGTTATTACCCCCAACCCTTCTCTCTCTCTCCCCTTCAAAGACATTTTTGTGCTTATGTGTTTATTTTATATGCTGCAGATGCCACTTCCTCCAGGTGTTTACCAAAGACTGACTTCAAGTTCTACGCTGCTGAATCTGGCGCAGGCTTTAGCCTACCACAAAATGTAAGGCCCGCTTATTAATCTTCTGTGAATGCTGGTATAAAATTTGGCGCATTGTTCCAATGCATTTATTTGATTAATGACTCCTCTGTAGAAATCATTTCTTGCTTTCCCAAGTTTCCTTTTGGGGTTCTGGGAAAACCGCAGTTGCATAGATGGGTTGTTTTTCCTGCATGGCACTACATTTATCCGGAGCATATTTTGTTTACCTACATATACTTGCATTCATTGCAGGTGCTATGAAGAGATGCCACTCCAAGAGTTGCAAGCAACGCAAGAGAAACAAACCATTCAAAATCTTTGTGATACTCTTCGAACTATCCTCCGACTCTAGACAAGTCGCATGTTTGTAAATGAGAGTGCCTTTTTCTTCCCCTTTCTTCTGCCCCTTACTCTTTTCAAGCAATGCTGTGATTTGTTTGTAATTCTCTCAAGAGGCAAAAATTCGGGTCTCAGAGGGGACAGTTTTGTGCTTTTATTTTTTTTTCTGCTGCCGCTCTGTATATTACGTGGTAATAGGTAGAAAAATAAATTAGTATATTCTCTCACTCTGCACTCGTAGCAATTAACTTCTGATGTGGTTTTTCCTGGTCATTATAACATGCTCTCTTCCTCAACAAAGTTGAACTTGGATGATGGAGGAAAAGGGAAGAGAAGAAAATATGATGGAATGGGCTTTCATGATTTCTTGCCTCCTCTCCCCAGA
>Ga0325414_1008754_pt1 | contig 10705 bp, 1 predicted proteins | sample PopdelMetagenome_8_FD_206183 | JGI IMG/M metagenome (GOLD analysis project Ga0325414, IMG submission 206183) | Populus deltoides microbial communities from Bellville, Georgia, United States - Leaf-PdKOR-R3 | ecosystem: Host-associated > Plants > Phyllosphere > Phylloplane/Leaf | place: USA...
CATGCGCCTGTATCAAATTACACCCACGCAATTATGGTGGACAATTTTCAAAGATAATTGTTATTTTACTGTGGCAATTAAAATAAAATATATATAAGAATTTGCAGTATTTAAATTATGAGCTAGAAACGTATTTCTTTAAGTCGAAGTCTACTTCTTCTTTTTTTTTCGATGAAAAATGTCTTTTTTTTATTAATGGTGCCTTTTTCTAATAAAAACCAAATTAATTAAAATAAATATTCACAAGAATTTGAATAATTTAAATTAAGGTGGGAAAGTTTACTTCTTAAGGCAAAACTCTCATTTTCTTATTAATTTAACTGTTTTTTAACAAAAAGATTTTTTTTTATTAGTAATATATTTTTTAAAATAAAAGCTTACGGTATCTAAAAGGAGAATTTCAATGAAAAATAAAGAAAAATCATGTCTTCTTCATTTTTATGTGTATGTACGGAATAATAATAATAATCAATTCATGAAAACCATATTTAAAAAATAATATTTTATTCCCATTAAATGTTCGTTTACAATTTTTTGATTATTTGTTGCAAATTAGACACTAGGAACGTGTATAATTGTATATTAAAAAAAAATTAACTGTAAATATAACCATAAAAATATTTAATATTATTTTAAAAAAAGACATGAGATGGTTTTTAAAATAGCATTGTAATTAGTAATTTAAATTGAGATTTATTTTAAGTTAAAAATATATATTTTTAGATCTAGAAGGTCATACCCCACGTTGGGCCGATAAAAAAGCCTTAGGCCTAGACCAGAATTGCACACCTAATACTGTTTTTTTATTTCCATCAAGTGGGAGACAGACATGTAGTTCGCAAAATTAAAAAATAAAAAGACTTATAGTAAATAAAGTATTGTTTGCTGTAACATTTATTTTTTCTTGCCACCGTCAGTATAGTAATAAAGGTGAGGGCCCTTGGGATCAGGGGTTTTTTACTTTTTTTCTTTTGTAATTTTAGCTCAAGAGTTCTGTGATTGCTAATATGATAATTACTGGAAGTTTATATAATCGTTAATTTTAAAACTCATAAAATTAGTTAAAGTATACACAAACTAACCCAAATACGGCGAAGTTTTCAGATGCTGGTAACCTATTTATTAACTTGGAATAGTAAAAATGAGCCCAACAAGGAGCATTGGGAACATTGAGCTGCTTTAGTTTCTTGTATAATATAATAGAAATATTAACCATCAATATTTTTCCATCAACACGTTAACTATACAGATATTTTCAACCGTATACACGATAGATGGATATGGCGGCATTGAATTCTTGAGAAACTGATGTGGAATGGTCCATGGGGCAGTGTTCTTTGGTATGCTAACAGGGTTACTGTCTCTCTCTGTGCAGATGGATAGCGGAAAAGGATGACACCATCTGCCTTCCAACAGTGTCTAGTCGAGGAGAAAGCTGCCAATCACAGTCGCCTCCCCTGGCAACTCTTCATGACAATACTATTAACTGCGACCACCGTAGGTTAACCAATGAATATATCTCGATTTTTGGATGAATATATCCAGACAGATGGGTGCCATTGTAGCTCCACGAGGACGGCCATAAGGATCCTAATTAAATAGAAAGGGGCTCCCTATCGTGGTGGTGGTTCTTGTGTCACTATCTTTTATCACAGCAGACGGGGCCCTTTTACCAATTTGTTGGGTCTTCCAAGATTGATTGCTAGTGGGGATTATCTGACAGTAACGCTTGCAGTTTTGAGCAACAAGAGGGGACAATTTGCCTTGGTCCCGTATACTGAACATGCTCACGCAGGCATGCTTGGTAGCCCCACTCAATTATATGGAGCTGGTGAGGCCTACCAGAATTCTCATGCAGGTATTTGCTTTGCCTGATAATAATGTGGAGTTAGGCTTCATACCATCAATACAGTCATGCCTTTGCAATTATTCCTATAATTCACTCCACATTTGTACACATCCAAGTACAGATACGGAATACCATAAGATACAATACATTATGGCTATAAAGTACAAGAATGAAGAATAATCCAAAGAATTGCTTAATACTTAAAATGAATTTCAACAATGTGGATACCTCATGAAATTTCTATTGCATATCCACACGTGTCCAATAGTCAGCTTAAAGGAATTTATAATACACAGAGGATACTCTAGGAATGTATAATAGACAATGAAGCAAAGCCCGACCTGGGAAGTTATGTCCCCCCGCTAGAGCAAAATGATAATCCACCATGACAGCTACGACCATCCATTCACAGGACGACGAGAAGAGTAGCAACCGATTTTGGTTGCGATACACTTTCCATCTACACCATTGTTCTGATTGATTTCTATGGTCACCTATTGGTTCAACCAGTGCCTGTGCTTTAACTATACGTGCTTAAGTTGGAGACAACTTGCAATTAATACACAAGACAAAGGGTATAATATACATGACCTGATACGGTTTTACAATCCCAGGCATAACTTTTATGATATATATATATACTACACTGAGGAAAACCACCTAGTAATCACAGAAAAAAGCACCCACATTTGAATGTGCAATCCCAATTCTTAAAAGAGCCATATAAGTTAGCATCATGTGAATGGTTAAGGGTAAGATAACTCTGGGCGGCTCTATAAACTGCCTCATTAAATCCACTCCCCCCCTCCAAGGAAAAAAAGAAAGCAAAATAAGACCTGTCATGATAAACTTGAGAGATCAACAGAAGGCCTGCACTGTATAAATAATTGCAACATCCTAGTATCACACAAGGCTTTCAAAACACACAAAGACATGCACACTCATGCATGCTCGCAGGTTTTGCTCCCATCACCTTTGGTAAGCCAAATTACATTAAGGTCATCATAGCCTCCAACATGATTAAAGGATTTGCATTTTCCCCTTTTCTATTTCTTGGGAGGTGACTTTTTAAATAAATGGTACGGGTCTGTTATCAAGATACAGATCCAGAATAGCATAATTGATCAGTTCGCCAAAAGAAGAGAAGAGAAAATGGAGGAGGAACCAATAACATACACCCTAAGGAGTTGCAGAATAGGTTTTCCTAATCTCGCACACAAACCTACATCATCCCATTTATAAGTCAGAGTTTTGTAGCACAAATAAAAAATTACGCAAAAAGAATTTGTTATAAAGACTAAATGACATCAAGAGCAGCAATGGTTAAACCCAACCAACAGACAGGAACGAACTACATGTGAGGAACTTACAAAATTTGGTCTAATATTCAACTTTTATCAAGCAAAAGCAACGGTACCACATATAGATGACTAAGGAATTATTAAGACATGGATTTTTTCTTCTCTTCCTCAAGTCGTTGCAGCTCTGCCAGTTTTTGAGCCCATTCTCTATCCCTAGCTACTGCAGCCATCTTACGCTCCACCCTCGCAATTCTTTTCTTCCTATTAGCCTCCTGCAACTGAGCTTTACGTTTCTTTTTCTCTGCCTGTTCATACTCAAAACCAAGTCCTCGTTGATGAAAATGGTATTATCTTTAGATGGGAAATAAAGCAAGTCTGAAGTAAAGCCATCAGCCATCCAACGGGATGTTTCAAGATAATCACAAGGTTGGGGGGGGGGATATAAGATTAAAATAAACGAGGATTTGTGAATGCACAGGCACAAACACACACATTCATAATAACAAAAGGTAGGTTAAATCAAAACAAACAGTGTTGACAACTCATAAGACAAAAGGAGAACAAAAGATAAAGCCATTTGATACCACACACTTCTCATTTGGCATAAAATCTGGTCAATTCACAATGAATTCTAAAAAGACCCATAATGAAGCCCACAAAAGACAAGTGTTAACAGTGTTCTCTCAAGGTTGAGAATCAACCATGATAATCTACGAGTCTAGCAAAATGAACAAGGGTAGCACATGCATATCACAAACAAAGTTGTTAAGGGACACCCATATACAAATAATGTTTTTTTTTTGTTTCCAAATAACACATAACTATGCCATTCAAGAATTAATATCCTGCATTGCAGAATATATTCTTGTATTCTTCTTTATTTATGGAACTTATGAAAGAAAGTAAATTATGAGAAGCTACGAGCTCACTCTCATTGTTACACAAAGACCCATGTCAGGTGATATCAAATCCAATCATCCCCACATAATTCAGGATAGGCTGGCTGTCTTTTGATAGCTGATAAATAATCAGCGCATGCCACCCACAATTCTTGAGAAAGTTTAAATGAAGCCTTCACAGAATGCACAAAGTCAAACATAAAATGGTCATAAACAAGTAAAAGCTCACGAGAAAGTTAGCATGGAGTATGAAAAAACAAACTGATTGGCACAAATACCCTATCAGAAATTAATTTCCAAGCCTTCAGGGGTTGGTGACAAACAGAATCTATCAATCCTTTTGACACCTCTAGAAGGAATTGCCCATTGATGAGACTGTCATCTAGAAAGCAATTCCAAAATCAACTCCCTACAGCATTACCTCAATAGGTTTAGGTATCCCCCTAGACAATTACAGGTTAATGTAATTTAGCTCAAAAAGGGGTTGAGGGTGTTGGCAGGGGGCTACATAATTGTTTTCTCCTCCTAAACAAAATTAACTGCATTTTTCTATAATGCATAAATCCTAGCATCTTCATCAAATTAATGTGCACAAACTCATTAATTCTGTGGATATAAAATTCCATTCAAGCTCTGATTCGTTTCGCAAAATCAAACAATGCCACGGAATACTAGATCACAAAGCAATCAATTCTAGAATTTCCTTTTCACCATATATTCCCTCACTAGATTTCTTTATGATATACTCTGTCCATTAACTGACACGAGTAGTACATGATATTTTTCATCAACCATGCTTGATTTCTTTTTTACTCTTCCTTTAAAAAAACACAATTTTAGAGTCTAAACAGCAACTACCCTACAATACTCAAAGAAAAGACCAGCAAAATAATTGACAGAAATAATCTACTCTGAACACATGCAAAGAACTTTCTATAGGATTAATGAACACGAACCAGTATAAACTCCTTGCGTTGTCTGATGCGCTTCTTCTCATTCCTTCTCTTAACACTCCCTACATTAGGATTATTGGGCTTAATGGGTTGTCCCGGTACATACTGAACCCAGGCATATGGACCTGCATTATTCTCAATCCAATTACCATTTCTGACAAAAAGCCAATCCACGCCCACAAAAACTCAAAGAACAAAACAAAAAACTACTTTATCCCTTCTAACACCCTAGTCCCATAAAACCCCCAATCAAATTTTCATTTCTATCAAGTTACAATTCATACCTACAAAAATTCACCCAAATCCCACCACAAAAGCTACAAAATTTCCGAAAACCACAAATCCCTAAAGCCCCAAATCAAGAAAAAAACAAAAAATCGAATCGATTACCTGGAGGTTTCAAGCTGGCTCTTTTTCTCCGAGGCTTATCGACGGGTCTTCGTTTAGGAAATCGAGTGCTGGTTAATCTATCAAAAGGGTTTGCTTCTGATAAGAAGCTGAAATGCCTGATCATTTGAGTCCATGAAGACTGGCCTCCACCGCTGAGAGAGAGCCTGAACTCTGGTTTTGAGGCCAAAAACGGCGTCGTTGAGGGAGTTCTGGCGTGGGTTGTTAGGGTTCTTGACAAGGGTCGAATTGCATTTCTTAGAGCTCCAAATCCCATTTTTGTTCTTCCAAAAATATCAATGAATTGAAGGGTTTTAGTCGAAGGTTGATGCAGCTATAGTGAAGTGAAGAGTGACATGGGCTATGAGAGTGAGTGACCAACAAAAGGAAAACCCATTTCATGTTTTGGGCTTTCTGATGGACTGGATTTGTTTTGCAAGCATTTTGGTCCCAAAAAAAGGATTTTTTGTATTGAAATTTATTATTTCCTTACATTACCTTTTATATTTTATATTTATATTTTTCATTCTATTTAGTCCTATTCTTTTAAATAATTAAAAATTTAAGGAAAAATAATAAGATTGTAAAGAACTTATAATTTAGCTTTTATATTATCATATATTTTTTTAAAATAATTTAAGGGATGTATATGATAGACTTGATTGCATGTTAGAAAGCTCCTTTCTTTCTTATGGTCTCATTGTTTCATGATAAATATATAATACAAGCTTATAATATTGTCTTTCAAGTAAAAACAGCAACAAAAACATATTTTGTAAGAAATCTTGATTCAAACATTTTGGTTAAAAAAAATTTTTACCTTTTATTTTCCAAAGATTTATTAATTTTGCATTTTTTTTTAATTTACACATGGTAATAAGGATCTATTTTATATTATTAACTTTAAATACTTAGAATGCTACATAAATCAAAATCATAACTATAGAAATTACAGAAACCGAATATGTTTTAATGGTGTGTAACATCTAGTTTATAAAAAAAACTAACAAATTATTCATCATGGGTATAAGGTTTATTTGCTTGATTTATGTAGATAATAATATTGCAATTATTTAAAAATGTAAAAAAATAATTATTACAAATGAGAACTTACAAAAATAGTTATAGAGCGTGCTCACTCGATCACACGCGCGCGAAGCATCTTATTTGCATATTGCTAATTTTATGGTAAAGCCATAAAATTTAAGCCCTAGCTAGCTAGTAAACCTTTTTCCTTGACGAGGCATGAACCTAACCCTAGTTTGCCATTATATGGCGCCAAGCGCACATTCAAGAAACGGTTTTTCAGGTCCATTAGCCACACGACCCCGCCAAAACAAAGAAAAAGAGAAAAAGTGAGGGAATCCAATCCACACTTTACCATTATAGTTCGTTGAAAGTGCAGAAAGAGATTTGCTTTGATGAAGAGAAGAAACCAGAGATGAGAGATTGTGCCATGGAACCCTAATACTAGTAATAAAGCACCAACACCCTGGCCCCAAAAACGTCAAGCGACTTGCTTCCATGTTGCAGACAATGATGCGCTCAAAAGGTGCAAGACGTACGCGAGGAAGACTTGCAAACGAAGGCAGGCATGGCGTCTTGGCATGGCATGCATGGGAAGCGCGTGCAGGATCCTAATGAATCGAATTTCTTGCCTTTTCAAGCTTGTTTAATAGCTAGGGTTTGGTGCTTCACACTCTTAATATTTTCTTCGGCAATCAAGTAGAGTTTCCTTGTGCTAATTAATCATTGTTTTCGCGACAGAGCTTGATAATTGCCTCTTTAACCGTTGTGTTCCTATAGCTAGGCTTTTCTCTCTCTTTTTTTTGCCCAACCACATGGGAAAAGAATGATTATGTTGAATATACCGTTGGTTCCTTTTCCTTTCGATCATCACTAAGATTGGAACGTTGAGGTACGTGGTAGCTTTTGGTTATTATTTTGGAATATAAAAATGGAAAAACATATTTTTTATTATAAAAATATAGAAATTTATTTTAAAATTGTTTAGGAACTAAATATATATATTTATATTCTTGTTATCTTTGATTTTTCTGTGTATCCCAGCAGTAATCAAATGCTACTTTAAAAAATTAAATTAATTCATAATTGCAAAAGCTTTTTTTGTGTTTGACCTGGTTAAATGGCCTCAATAATTATGTTCCATGATCCAGCTGGTCCTTCTCGTTATCCGGCGAATTAACCTGGTGAAGTATTGGCACTAAACGTGATCTAGCAGACAAAATTTCTTAACATTATGTATTTTGTTCAGAGATTAGTCCTACGTACGGAGTTTCTGGGTTCAAAGCACCAAGATTAAATTCCATGGTTAAAGCTTCAAAGTAGGAAGCCTTCATTTTGACTAATTTGACAAAGCCTTTTATCTTTTCTATACAATTACGAATTTCACCTTGACATCCTAAACAAATAAATTAAGTTAATTAATTGGTGATTTTCCCATGCAATTCTTTCTTTGCCAAGGAGAAAAAGAGACTGATTTTTTCCTCTACAATTTAAACTTGATTTAACTAATAGTATCATAATAGCTTCCAGGCTCCAAATTGATGAGTTGGAAATCCGTGAGCAATGATTTATAATTTATTATAATAATATATGTTAAATATTAAAAAAAATTAGGGAATGTCTAGAATTTATAGATACACCTTTAAATTTACAAGTGTACAAAAGCATAACTAAAGCAAATATGCTTTCAACTAAAAAATAATAATAGGATATTAGTATACATACTAAGCATATATTTAAATTTACATATAAATTAAATAAATAAAAACATAGCATGCATATTAATAATAAACTAACTATCCTTATACTAAAACATAAAATGTACTTATTTTTTTAAGTATTTAAGTAATGAATCTTTTGTTATTGTCATTGATGAATTTTTTATCCTTAAAAATTTACTAATTCTCACTAATACATTTAGAATGTTTTCAGTATATCTCTTAAGATTTCAACACCACCATCTTGATTTAGATGCACTTCTAAATAAAATTTTTGAATAAAATATTATGTAATTCAAAAATCTCTCGACAATATGAACCTAAATTTTAAATTTAAGAGGGAAATCAAAGTATAAAAAAGATAAAAAAACATTAAAAATAAGATGAGAAAAAATATGTAAAATCTGAAAAATTATAGTCAGAAACTATTCATTTATCCTAGTTTTTATTGTAAATTTTGAAAGTTAAAATATTAAAAAATTTATAAAAATTAATTCTTACCATTATCAATATTTAATTAGCCACTATAAATTAAAAATTAAATCTAGAAAAACTAAGAGTTTTTTTAGTTAAAAAACAAGGGTTATTTGAGATTAATTTCTCATTCATCTATAATTTATTTTAATTATACTAATTAAATTAAATTTTCAACATTCTACACCAATCATTTTAAATGTATATATATATATATATACATATATATATATATATATAAGAAAATATAATGATGTTTTAGCATTTCTACGACTTATTGAAATGTTAAACTACAAGTGAAAAGATAGAAACTATGAATTAAATATGTAATAAATTAAAACCAAATAAATAAATACATGAGAACTGAAGGTGTATCTCGCTTGTTTTTGTGTTTTTAAATATTTTTTAAAAAATTATTTTTTTTATTTTTTTAAATTATTTTAATATATTAATATCAAAAATAAATTTTAATAAAATAATATTATTTTTATATATTTTTAAATAAAAAATATTTTAAAAAACGATACTTATTATTACTTAACAACGTTACTAAACAGATAGTTAGAAGCTTCGGTGCGAGTCCAAAATGCACCACAACTAACCACGTGGCGGCAAATATATCAGTAGGATCCTCTTTTCGTCTGCTACTTCTCCAATTGCCACGTGCACCTCGTGGGAATATTCCTTTCCTTGCAAAAAGGGGGCATAATTGACAACTTAACTTAACGTCACGGCACCACCGACGTTAACGGACGTAGTGTCGTGGCATCATGTTAGCTACATAATGATAGAATAAAAATACTTTAATTATAAATTTAAAACTTGATGTATAAAAATAAATACTATCAATTTTAACGGACGTGGGATCTTAATAAAGAGAAAAAGGGAAATCTAAAAAACCAACCCCACCTATTTTTATTTTCAATTTTGCTCTCAAATAATTTTTTTTATATCAATCCATTTTTTTAAAAAAATTTCAATATTTTTTAATAAATCTTTATATTCACATTTAATCATGAATTACATTCAAAATCTATCAATAAATTTTAATAAAAGGCTTCAATTAATAAATTAAAATTATCAGTTCCAAAATAATAATACTAAAAGATTTTTTAATATTGTGATAATTTTTGTTTTTTATTTAATTATAAAGAAAAAATTGTTTGGTTAACTAAATAATTTCTGCTTTTTATATTAGGTCCTATAAATAATTGTGTTTTAAATTTTGATTTTGTAAAAATTAAAATAATTTATTTTTCATTTATGAAGACATGTTTTTTAATCAAATATATATATTTTTATTTATTTTACATGTAAGAATTTATATGATAATATTTTTAACCAAATATATATATTTTTTAAATATCATCTTTTTAAGAACTACAACTAAAAATAATTTTCAAAACTTATTGTTTTTAATCATAATCATGAAAATTACTATAATTCCAAACACAAGCTAATTAAAAGTATTAGCTTTTATTGTGATATTTTTGCTTTAAATTATTATTTTTATATTTTTTTGAATTGTTTTGATATAATAATGTTGAAAATAAATTTAAAAAAATAAAAAAACAATTAAAAACCACAACGGTTACAATACCGAACAGTAATTGGTATTCACGGTGGTGATAATGGTTTTTCCTTGGGTTCCATGGAAGCAATCATGGATGCAGGGCAGGTGCACCGACGCTTTTCCAACCGTGGACCCCAGCGAACAGCCACCTTATTTCTCAGCCATCTTCTTTCACGTGTACCGTTAACTACCAGCCAATCACCTTGTCTCTTTGCCTCGCCAACCCCTTGCTTTCACCCTCGTTCCCGTTGAATCTTGATTTGATTGACGGTACTTTTCACTCTTTGCCATAGCTGCTCTTCTTCCTCTTCTTTTCCCTTGCCGGTGAATGAGCCTAACAAGCCACTTGTAACCATCTGGTATGATTATTTTTATTACTTAAAAATAATATCTTTGATCATGATTTTAAGATGAGTTGTTTTAGATTCATGAAACATCTGTGTGTTCTTTATAAATCTAAATCTGAAACTATATAGTACATAAAAATGTAACTATATATATTATATGAAATCTGATATTTTTTTT
>Ga0325414_1008756_pt1 | contig 10704 bp, 7 predicted proteins | sample PopdelMetagenome_8_FD_206183 | JGI IMG/M metagenome (GOLD analysis project Ga0325414, IMG submission 206183) | Populus deltoides microbial communities from Bellville, Georgia, United States - Leaf-PdKOR-R3 | ecosystem: Host-associated > Plants > Phyllosphere > Phylloplane/Leaf | place: USA...
GAACATAACTTAACAATTACGAAGGCCAAGGAACAAGGTAAATTGGAATCAAATTAGTCAAATTTTCTGACTTTACAACATTCTTTGCCTCTGGATGACTTATAGAATATGGTTAAAATGTTGCAGAAATATCAAAAGAGAGATCACAGAAAGATATTGCAGACAACGGTGAAGGAATGCCTTTAATATATACATACAAAAACATACAGAATATTAGGTTAAAATGTTGAAATCTCGTCATCAGTCAAAAGGAATTAAAGATAGCGGATTAATTAAAAACAAATACAAAGAAAGAAGGAGAAAAGGATGTCAGAGAAGGTTTATTTCTTATAGGGTATTTTGTTTACGTTGCAGCTTGTGCATTACAAACAAAACATAAATTTTTATTGTTTAGTTAACATATAAAACATAGTTTTTCTACATGGGATCCATTGATTATTGTGGTTCAACCACGGGTGGGTTTAGCAGAAGCAAGATACATTTGTTTTTGCTTATTTCTAACCGCGACAACCACAGTTATTGTTGATGTCTGTGTGAGATTCATGATTAAGCCATGTAGTTGCTAATATGATGGTCCCTGAAGGTTTATATGGTTATTAATTTTAAGACTCATAAAATTAATTAAGATATACACAAGCTAACCCAAACATTCATGTTAATAATAATAAAAAAAAAAAATAAAAAGAACGTCATGAGTGTAGTGTCATTCTCATCTGTAGCCAAATCTTCGTGTTTTCTTCTTATCTTCCTAGTAACGATTCTGTCCTTTAAATATAATCCATAATTTTACCCAGCAAAATTAATTTTTAATTCAACATTCTCGATTCTTCATACATGGAAGAGCATGTGAAGTAACAAATAATCTTGAAAAATACGGGAGGATGGGATAGTAAAGAAATTGGTGGTGTTCTTTTTACTTCTTGCTTCCATTTGTTTGACATGGTGGCTAGGAGTCTGTGTCTCTGGATAATGGAGTTTTGGAGCTTTGTAACAATGGCAGCACATGTGAGCGTTGCCCCCACCAAAGTTTTTCGTGATGCTTGCACACCGCATGTGATTTGAATGATTCCAAACATAAAAAGAAAGGAAATTGATGATCCCATTTTATGAATTGTATGCTTCCTATTGGGCACATCACATCCAATAAATTTCATGACATGACATGACTCTTCTCTCCTTTAAAGGCTTTGAGTTGCACGAGATTGCTTTTTTTTTTTTTTTAATTTGTTGTTGGTTTTAAAAAATATCAAGTCAATTTTGGTTTATTATATCAAAAATAAATTAAAAAATTAAAAAATTTATTCTATATATTTTTAAATAAAAAATCACAGTCTCAAACGCCTGTAAAACCTAGCTTATCCATCTTTATTTTTGACATTTCTTTTATAAAAATTCTAAAATCTTAAATATCAAGATTTCATGTACAATTAATCTTGTGGAAAGAAAGAAAAAATTCAATCCAATAATTTAAATTAAATTAAATTATGATTGATTTTTTTTTAATAATTTATATATTTAATAAGTTATCTATATATTAACTCCTCATCTTTATTTTTTAAACTGCACAATAAAACAAATATTTAAAATAATGTTGAGAGGAAACTCATAAGTGAAATTTTCAAGTTAAAGTTGCTCCTTTATAATTAACATGAGTACTATATTCTTATTCTATGATGACTAAAGAAAATTACTTGTTCACCTAATGTACATGTTTCTTCATCCACTTGGGATAATTATTTTGATGCCACATCGATTGAATTGATGAACACTAACATGAATGCAGTAAGAAATTCCCTGCAGTTCACATTTCTCTTTTCTCTTTTATCAAAGTTCTGTACACAGTAAAACAACAGTATTGATATGCGTTTTACTCTAAACATTCAATCACCTCAAAATAAATCACCTTTTCCTAGCTTGGTGATGTGAGGTGCATGTGTAGCTAAGAAAAACAAGACACTGCTTATCATGGATGCTTAGAATTCAAAGGGATATAATCATCAAGTGGGGTTGAAGAGATGGACAGATGTTACGACATTCCGGCAAACTGGAGCCTGTGTTCTTACTCGGAATTCGGATGGCAGTCCCATATATATATATATATAGAGAGAGAGAGAGAGAGAGTACTGTTCCAAACTACTGGTGGTAGAAGCATCAGTACTACCCTCATGGTATCCGTACATAAATGAAGGGTTTTTACTGCGTTTAAGTTGAAGATATCTCGAAAGACGAGAACGAATTATAACACGAAATTAATCGCTGGTAATCTGTGAATTGCCCTTGTGATGGAGCTCGAGCCCGATGACTGAACTACGAGAGAGAGCCGATTCTATGAGAAATGCCATGACATGAAGATGACCTTTTTCTCAAGTACGTGTATGCAAATAGGAGATCCGTGGATGAATGGGTGAAAATGACCTTCACAAGGTTTTCTGTTAAAAAGGGGAACAAAAGTAGTCTTCAAGGAGACAAAAGGTTTGACTTTATTTATCTTTTTTTATTCTATTGATTACAAACCAAATCATCCTCAGTAATCCCATCTTTTTATCTGCCTTTTTTTCTCTTTTGGGATTTGATGAATCATAATCATAATCACAAACATTGAATTTGGGGCCTGGTTGTTTTTGTCCATTTGATCAACCCAACCTGGGTTTTACGATGAAGGTGGGTAATAGTGTTGTTTTCATTATTGTTTTTTTTTTCTTAGGATGCTTTGACTTGGGATTTTCATCGAAAGTTACCCAGCATTTATTGCGCTAACCTCTGTGTGTGTGTGGAAATTAAGAAAAACAAAATGCCTCTCTAGCTATTGCGGGTGAGAATCGGATCTTCTTCCATGATCAAACGTTATATATTATCTAAAGATGTTCAACACACAGTACTAAATGGCTGAAATCCTTCTATAACTTCTTTTTATATACGTCACAATCACAATTGTTTAATCTTATATAACAAGAAAAAATCAAATACAATTACTCAAAATATTCCCACATCCACACAACCAGATATTATATATATATGGTAATAGAAACCTGAATGCAGTAGCTATTATATATGGAGATACATTTGATTCTCTCTTATCATCCCCTACAAGGTGAGCGTGGCTGAAGAGACAACGCTGAGCTTGCTTTGAAAAAAAAAAAAAAAAACTAAGGTGTGGTGATGCCTTCGATCGGTTAGCGAGTTAGCAAGCTGCACATGGGAAAGAACAAAAGTAATTCTCAAAGTGCCATTAGCAACAAGTTCACGACTAAAATGATAATCGTTCGCAATATGTTTTGACAGAGATGAGTAACTGGATTGACTGCTATAAAAATTGCGTTTTGGCTGTCACAAAGAACTATAGGCGGCCCTGAGAGTGAAAAACAAAGATCCCAAAGTATTGGAATAAGCCATGCAATATTAACAGTGCCAACAATTTACCAACAAGTAAGGAGGATATTCTACGTACTTTTGCACAAGATACAACGCTTTGCTTCTTAGTGGACCAAGAGATTAAATTGGTGTCAAACAAATAGCATAGCCGGTGGTGGAAATACATGTATCATGACATCTAGCCCAGTTCGCTTCATAATAGGCAAAAAGTTCATGAGTAAACTGTTTATGAAGTTAAGTAAGTCCATGACGAGTAGTGCCTTTAAGTCATAATTTGTTTAAGTGCAAGAAAATGATCCTCCTCAATAGAAGCATACATGAACTGACAAATAAAATTTACATCGAAAGATATATCATGCCCGGTGATAATCAAGTATGGGAGACCACCAGTAGAAGAACGAAACAGAGTAGAGTCAGAGAAAAACTTCTCTTCGTCTGATAGATGCTGTTGATCAACGATAAAAAAAAAAGAAAGTACAAATAAGCTTGGCATCAATCATGAAAGCATGTTGCAAGAGATCATAAACATATTTTGATTAACCGAGAAACAAACCCTTCTCATTAGTTTCAATGCGGAGAGAATAATAAAGATCATCCATAGAGAATTCTTGGAAGAGTTGAGTAATAAAGGTGAGAACCAAAGAAGAATTATTGCTAGTAATAATCATGTCATTAATATAAAAGAGAAGTATGTAAATATTCATTATCAAATTTAATATATTAATAATTTTAACTCCAACCATTGTTACTCTTATTCTTTTAGAACATGAACAAAAGAAAAGGTAAGATAATTCTATAAAAATACTTAAAAAACTAATATTTCAATAATAATAATAATATTTTTGTGTTTTAAATATGATTCTTGAAAGATATTTGGCATTGCGGTCCAATCATGCTTCTAAAATTTTTTTGATTTTTTAAGTTTTAAATTATTTTTGTTTTATATTTTTGAATTATTTTAATATAAAATATATATTTTTTATTTTTTAATTAATTTCTAAATAAAAAACACTTCAAAACACAACAGCACCCCCCAAACAACCACCTAACATCTAACATTCTAACCATAATCACAAATAATCGTATTCTTGAAGAAAATCTCTCAAGACCATCAGCCTTCATTCAGATCAGGTGATTGAATGCAAATCTCCATAGGAAAAAAAATGGATACCCACTGTATCAACTTCTTCTACAATCAACAGCAATTTCATTGGGTCTCTTTTGTTTTAAAACCACAAACCCTACTGGGCCACCAAACAAAATAGAACATGCTTAATGAAACATGATCCTATAAATTTATTGCAGACCCAATATTGAAACCAAACGAGCCCATGAAATTGAACAGTTACCTTATATCTCGGTGGCAGCTCAGACTGCTCTCCCTTGCGATCAAATGATGGTCCCAGAACTCGTTGGATCCTTAATACACCAATGTTCAAAAACCAAGGCTCTAAGACAAGGTCTCCCGCTTCACGCAATAGCTATAAAAACAGCAACAAGGTCTGATGTTATTGTCTCTAATCACATCCTCAACTTGTATGCAAAATGTCGCAAACTAAGGGAAGCACGCCAGGTGTTCGATGAAATGTCTGAAAGGAATCTCGTTTCATGGTCAGCTATGATTTCTGGTTATGAACAGATTGGAGAGCCCATTTTGGCACTTGGGTTGTTTTCAAAATTGAATATTGTGCCTAATGAGTACGTATATGCCAGTGTTATTAGTGCTTGTGCTAGTTTAAAGGGACTAGTTCAAGGAAAGCAAATTCATGGTCAGGCATTGAAATTTGGGCTCGATTCCGTTTCTTTTGTTTCTAATGCACTTATTACAATGTATATGAAGTGTGGTAAGTGCAGTGATGCATTGTTGGCTTATAATGAGGCATTAGAACTTAATCCTGTTGCTTATAATGCTTTGATTACTGGGTTTGTTGAGAATCAACAGCCTGACAAGGGTTTTGAAGTGCTTAGAATGATGTATCATGATGGTTTTTTTCCTGATAGGTTTACTTTTGTTGGGCTGTTGGGGACTTGTAATAGTCGTGATGATTTGAAAAGAGGAGAACTTTTGCATTGTCAAACTATAAAGCTTAAACTTAACTCTACTGCTTTTATTGGTAATTTGATAATCACAATGTACTCAAAGTTGAATTTGTTAGAAGAAGCAGAGAAAGCTTTTAGATCAATTGAAGAGAAAGATCTCATTTCATGGAATACTTTTATAAGCTCTTGTTCTCATTGTAATGATCATGAGAAAGCTTTGGAAACTTTTAAAGAGATGTTAAATGAATGTCGCGTGAGGCCCGATGAATTTACTTTTGCTAGTGCTCTTGCCGCCTGTTCTGGTCTTGCGTCAATGTGCAATGGAAAGCAGATTCATGGTCATTTAATCAGGACAAGGTTGTATCAAGATGTTGGTGCTGGTAACGCCCTAATAAACATGTATGCTAAATGTGGTTGCATTGCAAAGGCTTATTATATATTCAGCAAGATGGAACATCAAAATCTTGTTTCGTGGAATACCATGATTGCTGGATTTGGAAATCATGGATTTGGAGGGAAGGCATTTGAACTTTTTGCTAAGATGAAGACAATGGGAGTAAAGCCAGATTCTGTAACTTTTGTTGGACTTCTAACAGCTTCCAATCATGCAGGGCTGGTGGATGAGGGGCTAGTCTATTTCAATTCTATGGAAGAAACTTATGGGATTTCCCCTGAAATTGAGCATTTTTCTTGTCTCATTGATTTATTGGGACGAGCTGGGAGATTAAACGAGGCAAAAGAGTACATGAAGAAATTTCCTTTTGGGCATGATACTGTTGTTTTAGGTAGCTTGCTGTCTGCATGTCGGTTGCATGGAGATGTTGACACTGGGAAATGTTTTGCTAGACAACTTCTTAAACTTCAGCCAGTGACTACATCACCCTATGTTTTGTTATCAAACTTGTATGCTTCAGATGAAATGTGGGATGGTGTTGCAGAGGCCTGGAAGCTGTTGAAGGGCAGTGGATTGAAGAAGGAGCCTGGCCATAGTCTGATTGAAGTGAACGGGACTTTTGAAAAGTTTACTGTAGTGGATTTTTCACATTCAAGGATTGAAGAGATTATGGACATGCTCGAAACTTTAAGGTGGGCAGCAATTGAAGTTTAGTCTCAGTCATTTAACTCGGTCCTTTGAAAGGTATGTTTAACGTAGGTATCTATTCTGAGTTACACTACATTTTTATTCAAGCTCAAATTATAAGTCCATCGATTGAGCTGCTAATGACTTAATGTGGATATAAAACTTTGTAGCTTTAGGGAGGATACTGAGGAACTCAAATTTGCTGCCATGATAAAGTTGTGACTCATTTCATGTCTTTTAAAGCAGTTCGCCTCAAATGCTAGAATTTTATTTCACTCCATCAATGGAAGGAATTTTATTTCACTCAATCATTGCAAGGAATGTCATAGGTTTATTTAGATACATAGCTTCATTTTCTGTAAAGTCTGTTTTTCCATTGGTGTGGATCTGTTCAATTTTGGAGGTTGAATTGGATTTGAAGGATGACAACGACAATGTGACATGCAACTGCATAGCTTCCTTAGCAGATGAAGAACCTCGTGTAAGCTAATTTTATGCATTTGACGTTTTCTGACTTTCATTGATAGAATTGATTGCTTGATCCAGCCTCAATGCGGTCAATGTGGCTTATGGTGATGAGAAGGGGTTTAATGGCATTTTTTTGTCCCTGAACTATTGATATTGTGGCAAACTAAGGTCTATATTATCAAGTTGATCAATTTTGTCCTTAATCTATCACATTATTCGCTTGTTTGATTTAACTGTTATCATTAACTAAAACCTGATTTAAAAGGAGTTCATTTTGTGGTATTTTGAACTGAAATTTTTATTATGTGCTAATAAAAGTTCAATCCACTATAACTAATAATTTCAAAAAATTTTGAAGTCAGAAAGTATTTTTTTATTTATTTCCTAAACAATAAAATTTCAATAAATTTTGAAAATAGAAATTATGCTGGAATTATCTCAATTTTTTTGGGAGCCCTAAGGAGGTTATATTAATTTATATTGGTAATTTTAGTATGGTTCTTAAAATTTTTGTGTATGAGGTCCTCAAAGCTTGCTTATTTTAAGCTTGGTTAGATTGGTTAGGTAATGTATTCAACCATGTAAATATTTTGAGAATCATACTAAAAAAAAATTATATGATTTTTTTAGAGTCCCCAACAAAATTATGGATGTTCCAAGTTAACTTCTATTTTTTTTTTTGCAATTTTGTTAATATTTAATGTTAAGAAAATTAGAAAATTCTTCTTAACCTACAAAATGTTTGAAATTAGATTTTTTTTCTTTAACATTTATGAAAATCTTCAGCCCAAAATACCAAAAAATAAATCCTTTTAAAAAGGGTTTTTGGTCAATGACACCAGTTAAATAAAACAGAGAGACAATATTTGTTTAATTATGTTAGTTTAAGGACAAAATTAATCAAATTGATAGTACATGTCTCAGTCTGCCATAAACCCAATAGTTAAGGGTAAAAAATGCCATTAAACCGATGAAAGGTGAATGTTTTGAAGCTTAAGCAAAGGCAAAAACAAAACAGGCTGCAGCTAAGGTATCTTGCTTCTCAAATCAGTGTTTAATCTGACTTGTGCTCATCGAGTTGATGTTATTTTATTCCTGAGGAAGGAAGGTTGGGGGCATCTCACATGAGCTAATGCTTGTTGAAATGTTAAAGCTTTGGAAAATGACAACCAAACTGCCGGAAAATGTAGGTTTGGCGTTTGATGGCGACGAGTTGTTCTATTTGGCAGAGAGTTGCTGAATGTGTAGTTGGCGTGATAGGATGATGAAGAAAATTGTTGCGTGCAAAATCAGTGGATGAGGGTATTAGGAAAAGAAGTTCAGCACGTGTAGACTTTTCTTGATTGATCGTAAAGTCAATAAATTGCTGCAAGGATTTTGTTCTTAATATGTCTCAGATGTTGGGGACTTGTCTTGAAAGTTTTGCTTGGAATTCAAATATTTCCTTCCCCTTCTCTTCATGAAGGAGATGAGATTGATTGAATTCATTTTTTCTTTTCCATCTCATCATTTGGATTGATGATCTAATTAGACAGTTCGTAGTTTCTAGTTGACGAGGTAAGAAAATTGTATCATCATGATAGGAATTAAATTGATCAAAGATGAAGGCTGTTCTCGCCTAGTATTTTTAAACTCAAGTTCCTTAGAGTTAAGGATTTGAGCATGCGATGACCAAGTACTAAAAAACTGGCAATCAATTTTCCCACGGAAAACATTCTCCCCTGACAGATAACACTAGCCTTCCACTGTGACTGTAATGTGGCCAGGTTCACCATGGCTCTCTCCTTCTCCGTTTGTCTCTCCAGAGTTCTGATCAGGGTACTGAATCATTTCAGGTGAATAAAGATTTAGAGTAGCTGAAGAGTGGTCGTCCATGGACCAAGGTGATCCCTTCACCTCAAAAAAATTATGGTCTTGAATCAATGGCCAGTGGCCACTATGTCGTGCGAGTTCATTTACAGATCACAAAATATGACAAAAAAAAGACCAGCTCCCAAACAGCTAACATCTCTAGATCAGCAATGCTAGCTGGTCATCTAGCAATGGTATATATGGTCGGTGGGAATCGACCGAGAACCATATCCTAGAGGATTTTCTACATGACTCGCATGCTTGAGTGGCCGGTATAACCCAGAAGTGACAGAGCTGCAGCGTAGCTGACCGCTGTCGGTGTGTGGGCCTTCATCAGCCTCAAAATTCTTGGTCTGAAATCAATTGCCGGTAGTGTACAAATATTACTGCCTTGCTGTTATTTCAAGTACACAACTACACATAGAAAATGAACCCTAACAGTGACGTTTAATTGGCAATTTTAGATACAGCTGATGAGGAAACCCCCAAAAACCATCCAATTGTTCCTTTAAAATAAACAAAAGAGGCAGCTTGTGAATCATGATACAGCAAACGTAAAAAAAAAAAATCTACACGCTACAAGTTATGGCACTTAACCTTTCATTTTTTTTCTATTGTTCTTAACAAAGAAATGAGGAATAATTGGCAATGTCCAGAGCTGGAAATAACTCGCAACAGCAGCTAAAATGAGTGGAATATCATAAATTACCACGCTCCTCTCAGGTGTCTTGTCATGGCATCATTTTTCCTTGTTCTGGGAAGCACCACAGGTGCATGATTGATGCAGGCTGACCCATATGTTTGTTTCTTGATAGGCTGACCTAAACATTGTTAATCAAATTAATTAATGAAGGTCGAGTTCATAATAAATTTGTACAATATTTTGCATTGAAGACAGCAGAGTTATGATCATCCAACACAGCATGATTTCTACTTTTCTTTAAGTCTGATCAAACTCTTCTGTTGCCGAGGTAGCTTTATATCATTGTTAAACCCAAAACGTGTTGATTTGGACATGCTTGAGAAGGCTTGTAAGAATTGCATCTGCTTTTGCAAAAGTTGATGATAAGATCTCACTAAGTGAAAGTAAAGAAAACATCTTGAAAAAACCTCGACATGGTTGAAGAAAAAGGGGGACATATTGGCCATGGGCTCGAGGTTCTTTGGCATAATGATAAAAATTGTTTTTTTAAATATTTTTTTATTTAAAAATAAATTAAAAATATATTTATATTTATCTTTTAAAATTTATTTTTGATAATAAAATTAAAGTAATTTTTTTTAAAACCCTTGGCCTGTGGATAGAATATTGATTACTACCCACGTACGTTATCTGAGTATATCCTTCATAGTTGAAAATTTAAGTGAGGTTTCAAAAGGATATTTAACGTAAATATATTTGCTTACATATAAATAACTAGTTGAAAATTAAGAAAAATAATAATTTTGGGACGTAAAAGCTGAACCATCGATCATTGAAAAAAATAAATATTTGCTTCGTACTTAAATACTAAAATATGCATTCCCTTGATTGATCCTGATAATTTCTCATGCACATTCCTTTCTTCTTCCCCTCGATCCCCTCGGAATTTCCGCAGCAGAAACGGCTGGCGGCGGCCTGAAATTAACAGACACGTCTTGATCAGTTCAACATGAGACGTCTCTGCATGCATCCTCTTCTTATGATATACATCATTTCAATAAGAAAATTTGCAACATATTATGTATATTTCTTGCAGAACATGCAAGGAATTAATTAAAAATTTGGTAATTTATTGCTGTCGTTTTCTAACTTGTAGTGACAACTGATCAATAAAGGTGTAGCTATAATTAATGAGGTTTGAAGAAATTAATCCCTGTTTGACCAGCCTAGCTAATTAAAATGAAAGCTT
>Ga0325414_1008763_pt1 | contig 10700 bp, 4 predicted proteins | sample PopdelMetagenome_8_FD_206183 | JGI IMG/M metagenome (GOLD analysis project Ga0325414, IMG submission 206183) | Populus deltoides microbial communities from Bellville, Georgia, United States - Leaf-PdKOR-R3 | ecosystem: Host-associated > Plants > Phyllosphere > Phylloplane/Leaf | place: USA...
GATTGTATCTAATTATATGATGTAAACATTATAGATAATATTTTTTTAACACCCCTATTGATTATATTAAAATTGTTATAATTTAATTGATTAAGAAAAAACAAAAACAGTATAATTTAATTTAAACAGGTAGAGTATTGGAATTATTTATGGTTGTTTAGGGCATCATGGACACCATCGATTTAACTAAGGGAAAAAAATAAAAGGTATGTGAAAATGGAAGGGAAACATACCCTACACATACCTAACATGAACAGATATTAAATTCTTAGCTGCCATGATTTTATCCTTTCCTAGACAGCCGTCACAGCCGTCACGTATATTCCCTCTCTCCCTGTTTCAAGAAATGACAGGGCCAGAGGAGACCCACCGAGATACACTCGTCAGAATCTGTTATCACATTGCCTTGCAGTTTCGTGCTCCAACCATATCGGGAGCGTCGTCGTTTCGGCCCAGCTCCCTATAGTGAAATTACACCTCTGTATAAGGGTGAAACAAAAATTTGACAAACCAATTAAACCAAGAAAATAAAAAAAAAATATTGAAAAAATCAAACCATAAAAAAAATTTAATTAAATCAATTAAAATATTTTAAAAAAATATTCGGTTCGGTTTGGTTTCAGTTTTATAAATCTAAAACTAAAAAACCTCAACCGAACCGGTTTAATTAAAACAAAATTGAAAATCCAAACAGAAAACAAGCCTGTCAAAAAGCCTAAAAAAATATAGTTTTTTCTATTTTTAATATAAAATAAATGAACTGAAACCAAACCGAATATAATCGAAATTGATTGGTTGAATTTCGGTTTTTAATATAAAATAACTGAACCGAAATAGGTCGGTTGAAACCAGTTTCGATTCAATTTTGGTTTGATTTTTTTATTTTATAAAATTTTAGTTTGGTTATTTTTATCGAAGAAAACCAGACCGAATCGAAAATAATTACTCATACCTCTATGTAGTGTTTACAGCCTGTAACACACTGTGATAAAGAGAAATATATTAAAATAATATATTTTTTTAATTTTAAAATCTATTTTAGATATTAATACATCAAAATGGTATAAAAAATAATTTAAAATAATTTTTTTTTCAAAAATGTTTTTACATTAAAATACAAATTGTACCTAGAAAAAAAAATAAAAAAGGAATCATTGACTTTTTATTAATAAAGAGAAAAGTTGACTTTAGACATCATAATTTGAAACTAGTTTCCACATTTTTTTAGTTATTATCATTAAGGAAAAAAAAAACTTTATTGATGGAAAATCTTTTTAGATGAACCGAAGAAAGGCAAAAGAAAGACCTATGTTGAGCTATTTATTTATTACTAGAGGTGAGTAAAAAAATTGAGAAAATTGAAAAAAATAATTGAAAAAACCGAACCTTGGAAAAAAATCTATTAAACAGATTAAAATTTTAAAAAAACCGGCTGGTTTGGTTCCGGTTTTATAAACCTAAAACTGAAAAAACCGAACTGAACTGAACTGAAAAAAACCCGAGGCAAAATGGCAAAAAACCAAGCCAAACCAAAAAAACTGAGCCAAACAAATTTGAACCGGTTTTTATCTTAAAAAACCAACCGAACTGAAACCGGTCAGTTTGAACCGGTTTCGGTTCGGTTCGGTTTTTTTTAAAGAAAAAATTTTCAGTTTGGTTACTTTTTTTTATAAAAACCAAACCGAACCGAAAATAATCACCCCTATTTATCACTCTATTATTAATTAATTTTTAAATCTTTTGATTTAGTTAGTTTTGCCTAAAAAGCTATAAAAACTAGATAGTATCATAATTTCATAAGTTAAAAGTAAATTTTCTTGTTCAATTAACACAGGATTTGCTCGAATTCATTCATAATATACCATAAAATGCAGTTTTATGATAAATAAGGATTTATTTCTGCATTGGATTGAAGCACTTTAAAATTATATATAAATTGGATGAAATCTCTTAGCTGTCACAGATAGCAAATGGATGGAAGAGCGAAAATGTCGATTTTTTAGGCAAAATTAATAAAATCAGAAGAGTTTGAAACTTGATTGCGAATTGGATAATACACTAGGGGCTAAATTGAGAATGTCTTAAAATAATAAAATATCTTCCAAATTAATGCAAACTCATCATTAATGTGTCTCCATTACAATCATTGGAAAATTACTTCTATTTTTTTTTAATGGTAGCATTAATATATTTGTTGACTTCAAGTACATTCCGTTCTCCCAGACACCCCCTTTCCTTTATTCCAATGGTCACGTGTCTAAATATAATTTATGATAATAATAATAATAATAATAACAATAATAATTTATCATCAAATATTAAATTTATTAGAAATTATATTTTATTGTTTTTTTATGTATATTTTTTTCGATTTAATGATTTGATTTATTTTTTTATTTAATATTTTTTTAAATAAAAAATTTTATAATTATTTTTAATTTATTTTCTATTGGGTTAACTTAATTTCATAACTTGAACCATAGTTTTTGTAAGTCAACACGAGTTGACTTGCCTTTTATTACTCAGTTTATATATTTATCACGCTGCTCAAACTAAAACTTAATTTTTTTTAATTCGATTGCATGCTTTCTAGAGTTTTGTTTTTTTAATTTTAATTATTTACTGTTGTTGTTGTTTTTTTATTCTCTAATTAAAATAAAACTAATCTATTAAGCTTGATCAAGAATATAATTAGACTATTTTAATTTTAATTATTTACTCTTTCTATTTTTTGGAAGTTGATAAACTCTACACGATGCAGAATCAGCTGCCAGCCATCGCAATTTTGGGAAACGAGTTTTAAATGCCCTACGAGCTAAACGACGGCGTCGTATTTTGGGTAAACTACATTTTGAAGAATATTTAGCACTAGAAGTCTAGAACCCAAAGTGAAATATTCGAAAATCTATAGAAAAACTATATTTTTAACATTTTTGTTCCATTTTTCTTATCTTGATAAGACCAAACAACTTTATCTGCCGGTAAGAAAAGACACCGAACAACTTATTTATAACAAAGACTTAATCTGTTTCACATCTTCATCATTCAATCTCCAAAAGTCTTCTGATCTCTGCGAAAAAAGTGGTACTGGACACAGAAACCCCAAAAAACCAGAAAAAGATGGCGCAAGAATCATCAATCAACACAGCTTCACGTAGAACCAGAATGCTAAACAACCATCTTGTTCAATCTCCTTCAAAACCCACTTCTTGTCTTCAATCAAATTCTTGTTTAAGCTACTCCCCACCAGAACTAACAGAAAGTTTCGATTTTGACATCAAAGAAATGAGAAAAATTCTTGATTTCCACAACTTAGAGGATAGGGACTGGTTGTTTGGTGTTATCAAACAAGGGAGAGTGTTTAATGGGAAAGAGAGAGGTGGGAGGTTGTTTGTAAGCCCTGATTATAATCAGACAATGGAGCAGCAAAGAGAGATGACCATGAAAAGGATTGAGTATTTGTTAGAAAGAGGTGCTTTTGATGGATGGTTGACAAAAAAAGGGGTTGAAGCTGAATTGAAAAAGTTGGCTTTGCTTGAAGTTATCGAGATTTTTGATCACTCTCTTGCTATTAAGACTGGTGTTCATTTCTTCTTATGGTACTGTATTGATTTCTGTTTTGGATTAATGGGTTGCTATTAGATTATTAGTTTTCATTTCTATTTTTTTGTGGTTGTATTGTTTCTTTCTGCAATATCTTTTTTCCATTCTGCTATTATTTTTGGGTATTGGGTTAATGGGTTAGTGTTAGTTTTTCTGTTAGTTTCTTATTGATTTACGGGGCTTCAATGGAGTGGTAAATATGGAGCTGTTATGTTGTCTTCTATTTGGTTGCTGAGAAAATCTGAGGGAAAGAGTGAAATTTCTACTTTAAAATCTAAAGAATTTTGTGCTTGACATTCTTTTGGTTGTTTGGAATGAAGAAGTAGAATTTTTTTTTTTCAAATTAATTTTTAGGATGTTTTTAGATTGTTTTGATATATAGATATTAAAAAAAAATGAAAAAAATATTATTTTAATATATTTTCGAGCAAAAAATACATAAAAAACAACCGCTGCACATATAATAATGCTGATCGCAAAGGTATCATGAATCATGAAAACAGAAACTGAGGTTTACTTTATTGCTTTCTAGGACATGTCTTTTTTGGACTGAGTGCAGGTAGTTCAAAATGGAGGAAATGTATTTTGGTATTCTGTGGAAATCCTTTGAAACAAGACTTTTTTTGAAATATACCAGGAATATTGAAGAAAAAATGGTAAAACTGGCTGTTAGTTCTGAAGTCTTGTAATGGATTCAATTCAGCAGGAATATGGAAGAAAAAAAACTGTAGTGTTGAATTTTTGTATCTGTTCAATTTAGCAAGGCTTGTTTCAGGGTTCAGGAGGAAAATTTTGTCAGCTGAATTTGAATATTTTTTTTTTGTTAATTAATTTCAGGGGTGGTGCTATCCAATTTATGGGCACAAAACGCCACCATGACAAGTGGTTAAGAGACACTGAGACTTTTGCAATCAAAGGTTGCTTTTCTATGACTGAGTTGGGGCATGGAAGTAATGTATGTGAAGGCTGCCAATTTTTGTGTCTGTCATTACTAAGGTTTCTATGTGGTTACTTGTGCTCTGTTGTGCACATTTGACCTCTTTCCTTGTTTGATGTTTTTAGGTTCGAGGAATTGAAACAGTCACAACTTATGATTCAAAGACGGGAGAGTTTGTAATCAATACCCCATGTGAATCAGCTCAGAAATATTGGATAGGGGGGGCTGCTAATGTAAGGGTTTTTCCTGAACACATTTTTCTGTTAAGGCCATTCTTTGTTTCATTCTTCCATATGCAATTTTGTCTATGTTGACACAATTTTACTGGTATTCAGCATGCAACACACACTATAGTCTTTTCTCAGCTCATCATAAATGGGGTGAATGAAGGGGTCCACGCTCTTATAGCCCAGATCAGGGATGTAAATGGAAACATATGCCCAAACATCTGTATAGCTGATTGTGGCCACAAAATTGGTTTGAATGGTGTTGATAATGGTCGAATCTGGTATTTATTAATCACACTTTTCTTTTCTTGTCAATTACTGTTTTATTAGCACATGATGAACACAATGAGGATTTTGGGGACTTGTTTTCAGGTTTGACAATGTGCGAATCCCCAGAGAGAACTTGTTGAATTCGGTTGCTGATGTTTCACCAGATGGTCAATATCTGAGTGCAATAAAAGACCAAGACCAAGTAATTCTTTTGTGCTTCTTTCATGTTCTTTAATTGTCAAGCAAACAAATAAGTCAATTGTCATGTGTTTTTTTCCAGAGGTTTGCAGCATTCTTGGCCCCTTTGACATCTGGTCGTGTAACTATTGCTACTAGTGCAATTTACTCTGCAAAGGTATTGAATCATGGCAGTTTTCATTATATTTAGAGAATCATTTACTGAAGACTACAAAATTTTCTGTAAGGTTGATTGTTTACTGCTAATGCATATTCCTCTTTAAGGTATAGGATTATGCACCAGCTCTACTAGCCATATTGGATTGGGCTACTTCAAAACAGTTCTGCGGTTCAATATTGGGAACTACATAACTCTTTTGTTTAGATAATTACTTTGAGAAAAGCGGATGATGCACTTTTAATAAGACTATTTGCTCATCAAAGGAATTGGATTAAGGTTGTGAATTAAATCATAAAGATGACATGGAAGATGAGTTCTAAGTAATGCATTAAAAGGATTTAATTATCTGATCAGAAAGAGTAATTTTCATCCTACTCATTAAAGCTTTGCGTTCATGGTGTATTTAAACCATGCCTTCATAACTGGCTGCTTGATTTTCCATTAATATGGATGTCATTCTTCTCCTGTCAGATTGGTTTGGCAATTGCTATTAGGTATGCCTTGAGTAGGCGGGCATTTTCTATTACTCCTAATGGACCTGAAGTCCTTTTGCTTGATTACCCAAGTCATCAACGCCGACTCTTGCCTCTTCTTGCTAAGTCGTAAGTATCTAAGTAGTCGCAATGCACTCATACTGAAATTTGTAATGTATTTAACTCTTTTGGGTTGTAAAATTGTGCTTCATACATGCAATTTCAAAGTAGTAAGATCCATGGTAATAGTGAAGTTTCAATTGTTCTCAAGTTTATTGCTTGCATCTGAGGAATTTTACAATTTGCTCAAGCCCTAGTTTGACATCAGTCATCTGCCTGTGTAATGTGCAATAATTGTGTTTATTCGTTAGTTTACTCTCATAGAGCCATTGTCATTTATTGCTGAGTCTGGCTTTTTCCTTTTTCTTGAATTCCATAAAAAAGATATTGTTCTGTTTTTATGTGAAATGTTGATATGATGATTGGGATCTTGCAGACTATGGTCTGGGAAAATCAGAAAATGTCATCCGATTGTTGTCTTTTATCAAAACACCATTTTTATTGTGCAAAAAAATCGTATCTTCAAGTCCATCACTAGTTCTGTGAATAGTAGACGCTCCAGTTGTATTGAATCCTCCAATGCCCTTGGCAATGCTAGTTCTGTAAACTGGCCATGCAACTTGGTTTTGGAACTTCTGCGTCGCAGCTGCTTATTGCTTGTAATTTAAATAAATAAAACTCTCATTCTGACTTATTTCTTTTCTCTTCCCCCTGGAATGAACCCTTGTCATGCAGGTATGCTATGAGTTTTGGCGGAAATTACTTGAAAATGATGTACGTGAACAGAACCCCTGAATCAGCCAAAACTCTTCATGTTGTTTCAAGTGCATTCAAGGCTATCTTCACGTGGCATAACATGAGAACCCTCCAGGTGAGGAGATAGAACCGGATATGAAATTTAGGTTTATGGTAAAAGGCCTTGCTGAATTTCGTTGTATTCATGTTCATTAGGAATGCCGTGAAGCTTGTGGAGGACAAGGCTTGAAGACTGAAAATCGAGTTGGTCATCTGAAAGGTGAATTTGATGTCCAGTCAACTTTCGAGGGGGACAACAATGTTCTCATGCAGCAGGTACAGTGTATTGTCTTTATTTGGGTGAATGTCTGAAAAAAAGAACTATTGGATGAAAATCAAGATTTTTATGTTTTTGGTTTTGGGCGGTTCGGGCTGCAAGGTGGGGATGGGGGAGTTGGCACAACTAGGCACGCTTTATGAGCATTCTGTATGTGTCTGTCTATCAGCCATAAAAAAAAGGTGACTAGGACTTAAGATCTATGTGGTGATGCAGGTGCAATCCAAGTAGATTGAACAAGGCTTTGAGTTAAACAATGGTTTTGAGCTTGTCTTTTGTTACGACTTGATTCTTTTGTCACTCATTTTAGAACATCCAAAAACTGATGTGTTACAATTTAAATGGAATTAAGTTTACTAGCACATACTTCTTTAAGATTTTGGTTTGAAGCAGTGGATTTTTGTTTCAGGTCAGCAAGGCACTCCTTTCAGAATATGTAGCTGCAAAGAAGAAAAACAAACCTTTCAAAGGTTTGGGATTAGAACACATGAATGGACCCGTCCCTGTAATTCAATCTAATCTTACAAGCACTACCCTCAGGAACAGCCAATTCCAGGTAATGTCTAAGTTTGTAAGCATATTAACCTTTCTCAACATATGTCATATGCCTAACCGATTGTGTGCATCAGATGAATGCTCACTGCTTGAGGGAACGAGATCTTCTGAACCGTTTTGCTGCAGAAGTTTCACTATATCAATCAAAGGGAGAAAGCAAAGAGCGAGCATTTATTCTGGTAGGGATGCTTTTCTGGTAATAAAGTTGGTGCTTTCCTGTTCCACACCTGTCATTCTGATTGTTGTTGTTGATGAGATTTTGCTTTAACTATTGGCACCAGAGTTATCAACTTGCAGAAGACTTGGGCAGAGCTTTCTCAGACAGAACTATTCTGCAGACCTTCATTGATGCTGAGGCAAATGTATCTGCTGGTTCCTTGAAGGTAAGAAATATAGAAATTACTCTTGTATTTTTCTATATTTTTCTACACATTAGCCTAATGATATAGTTCGTAAAGCTTTAAACCATTTTGTGATGTCCTAGCATAATAAGAATGCATCATGACTGAAGGAGTCAGGTATAAATGAATTGCTGTCGAAACAAGTTTTTTCTTATGCAAGGAAAAAAAGAATTTGCATCAGAATTAAAAAAAAAAAAACATATATCTGAAGCTTTGAAGGGAATTATACGTGAGTTGAAGTTCTTCTAACCATGCCTTGGTAAAATCTCTCTCTGATTCACCAAAAAAATAAAATAAAATTATGGCAATCTGACGAGTGGTTAGAACTTGGAAGAGTTTAGGGAAGTGGGTTATGGAAGAATTATTTGAGCTAATGAGATATAGTATGTGAATCGAAAGTCAGAAGGGATGTTTAAAATTTCTTAATAACATCAGAAATTCTACTGCAGTCTTCATTGCTTTTTCCAAAATCTTGACCTATAAGGAACATCAGCAAATAGCCTAAAATGTCTGGTAGGGAACAAGTAAGATGTTGGAGAAGGGAGAACCTTGTCTTGTTGCTGAATTTGTGGGTTTGCTTCCTCTGCAGAATGTCCTCGGTTTGTTGAGATCCATGTATGCCTTAATCTGTTTGGAAGAAGACGCCGCATTCCTTCGGTATGGGTACTTATCAACAGACAACGCAGCTGCTGTGAGGAACGAAGTGACAAAGCTCTGCGGAGAATTGCGACCACATGCACTTGCCCTGGTCAGTTCTCTCGGCATTCCTGACGCCTTTTTGAGCCCCATAGCATTTAACTGGATCGACGCCAATTCATGGTCTTCAGTTCAGAAATAGTGCCTTGAATCGCTCTCTTTTCTTAAGCAAGAGTTTGATTGTTTCCCTTGCTTCAAGTCTTAATAAGAAATCGAGATGACAACCCAAATTGCTGTGATGGTGCTCATCTGTACGTAAAACTATCTATTAATAAATAATCATCATTGTTCATGTTTATTAGAACCAAGTCGCATCACATCTGCTCTTAAATTTACATGGACTGTGTTGCTTTTGCATCTTGCTTCTGTCAGAAAGTGGAAGAACAAGGCTTGAACAAGGAAAAAAAGAAGAAGAAAAGAAACGCAAGTGTAAATTTCATTAGGACTAAAGACAACGATTTAAATTTTGAAAAAAATATATATTTTATTGGGTGGGTTTTTATTTTCTTATTAATGTGTTTTTTTTTTGTTTGTTTTTACTAAATCACATATATTTTTTATTAGTAACATTCATCTCTTTATAAAAATCTAATTCATTTGAATTAATGAGAAAAAAAGTTATCTCTTCAAGCAAAATTTCATTTCCATGTTCATTTATTGTTTTGATAAAAATATGGTTTTTATATTAGAATTATTGTTTTCTAAATAGAAAGAAAAGCAAATTTTAATAAAAAAAAAAATAAAAATCATGACTTGATAATTTATATGTAATAAAAAAAACATAAAACAAAGATTAAAAACAAATTGTGTACAAATTTTATAAAATAAAAAATAAATATCATGAGCATATATTTTTATAAATCTTGCAAATTATAGAAGTTCTTATATAATAATTCATACATTAAACATGAAAATTATTATAAAAAATATAATTTCATCTGAAAATCATGCAAGATTTGATTTTAATTATTTTATTCATAATTAATTTTATAAAATAAAGAAAAACTTTAAAATTTGGAGGGTAATATAAAAAGAGGCATAGGTGTGCTTGTGCCTATAATGCACGTCACTATCAAGATAAAACCGTAGTTTTTAATGTCTATTGAACAATAAAAATAAAAGCTCTATTTCCCCTTTCGATTTCGGTCATTTTCTTTCAATTTTTTTCAACAACAAATGAAAATTCTTTTTTAAAATATTGATTTTTAATTCATAGATTTGGGTCAATGGCTGACTTGTCCCATTCATAGCCCACCAATATGGCCTCCATTGTTGCTGGTTCCGCTTCCTGAATATCGTGCCGTCAGAAGCAGTGCTTCTCATCTTTTTAAAGATTTGCCGGACCAGTCCTGGAGGCACAAGGGGGAGAACTGCCCTGGAACTACTTTAATCACCGGAAAAAATCAAACGCTTGCACAAAGTAATTTCTAACTCTTTAGTTTACTAACATTCATAGCCCACCAATATGGCCTCCATTGTTGCAGGTTCCGCTCCCTGAATATCGTGCCGTCAGAAGCAGTGCTTCTCATCTTTTTAAAGATTTGCCGGACCAGTCCTGTAGGCACAAGGGGGGGAACTGCCCTGGAACTACTTTAATCACCGGAAAAAATCAAACGCTTGCACAAAGTAATTTCTAACTCTTTAGTTTACTAACATATGGCTGGGAAAGATGGAAGTGAATAGTAGATATCTCTGCAGCGTCCTTGTGATTAATATATATATGTATTTTTCATAGCTTTGGCTGGGAATATGTTCCTTACTGTTGTTGTCCTGGTATGTTCTTGATCTTTCACTGCTTTATATATTTCTTGTTTCTATATAATACCATGACTTCTTTTTGTCCATGTTTCAGGGATCATCTTCAGAACCTAGTCGTGGTTACTTTGTTGATTCTGCTTTCTTCGGAAAGGATTCTCCGCTCTATAACATTCAAAGTCAGCCTGGATCGAACTCTACGATATCTGTTTCTGTTCCGATTCCTCGGTCATCCTTAAAATTCCAGAAAGGTTTGCACTTCTCCATGAATATACTGTTGCAAAGGTGAATCA
>Ga0325414_1008766_pt1 | contig 10697 bp, 4 predicted proteins | sample PopdelMetagenome_8_FD_206183 | JGI IMG/M metagenome (GOLD analysis project Ga0325414, IMG submission 206183) | Populus deltoides microbial communities from Bellville, Georgia, United States - Leaf-PdKOR-R3 | ecosystem: Host-associated > Plants > Phyllosphere > Phylloplane/Leaf | place: USA...
AAAAAATAACGAAATTTAAAGTAAAAAACTCGAGTTAATTTATTGATATGATTAGTTGACTTGCAGTCAGTCCCCAGATGAAGGCTGACAGCTGTACCTTTTGCATCTTAATTTCTTGAATCATATTATCATATGATATCATGATAGATGTATGGTTGAAAAAGGCAAAAAGTTCACACAACACTTAAAATGAGATCATCCTCTTCTAATCATTTCCTCCCACCAAGAAACTCTCGTAACCCAAAGAAAACAAAACATGTGGCCAGAGATTTGTGAGAATAAAAATTGAAGATGAATAAAAATGAGTGGCTAGCAATGATGTTTATCCCTTTTTGTTCTCTCTCTCACTCTCTCTCTTATTTATTTTAGAAAAATACACGTGTCAGTGTCTACAAGCAAGGGCGGCCAGTGGTGGTGCTTACGTGGCCAAAAGTGCAGAGGAAAGTCACCTGACCTTTTTCTAATCCACTACTCCGGGCCTACCTTCTCTTTCTCTCGGTCACCCTAGTTATCAATTTATATTTCTTTTAATATATATATTTTTTAATTTCTAAATGACTATATTGTGCATTTATATATATATATATATATATATATATATATATATATATATTTATTTATCCAGGTTCTTCAGGTCATGATTGAGTTTTTTTTTTTTATTGCATCTGGATTTTATTACCATTATCACGATTCTTACATCCATCATAATAATAAATCTATTTATTTATATTAAAGCTTGGTTTTTAAAGCTATAAAACTAGATAAATCAATAATCAAACGAATTCTCTGAGAATATTGAGTTGAATTTCTATTTTTATAATTGTAATTATTTTTTTAAAAAATTAAGATATTAGTGACAATTATAGCATACTTCATTTATAAATAAAGCTGAATCTATTTAAAAGATAATTTGTTTTTTTTAATAATTAAAATGATATTTTTTTATTTATTTTGATGGTATTCTTACATCTCATAATATTATATTTAACCTCAACTTATTTTTCTCGATTTATTTCAAGATTTGAACCTTGAATTGACTGCATTGGAAATAATTTCACTCAATATTTGAGTGTTAACAATTTTTTTATATATAAAATAAATATCTATGCATAGATAATTATGAATTCAACCTCTCTAGCCATCACTTTCCACTGGCTACGAGAGGTACGAATGACAGGTAATGTGCTCGCCAATCTAGACCAGTAGGAGACGGGCTTGTGGTCCCTACAGCTTCCTTTACGTGGGACTTTCCAATGTTCATGAAAGATCAATAAAGTTATGCTTCTTACACTTTCCAGTGATGAGGTGGAAATACGAAGAAGTGTGTAATTGGCTGGGCGGTTCAAATTTCAAAGTGTTTACCCTGTTTTTTTTTTTTAATTAAAATTTAAAATTTTATTTTTTTAAAAAAATTTATTTTTTATTTTTTAAGTTTTTTATGTACTAGTATAAAAATTATTTTTAAAAAATAAAAAAATATTATTTTAATATATTTTTAAATAAAAAATATTTTAAAAAACAATTACTACACTCAGGAATATAACCGAAATAATAATACCAATAATGACACTATAAAGACTTTTAGTGAAATAAAAAGATGGGAGACAGTTGGAGCTTTTGAAAACTCGTCCATGAATTGCCTACAAATTGTCTTTCATGAAAACAATTCAATTAATTAGAATAAATTAATAAGAAATTAAGCTGCCTTGAACAAGGCTAGCTCCTAATATTTGTCTCGATAAAACTGAAAAAAAAAACTAAGAGAAATTAGATATTATTAAAATAGTTTTTAAAAATAAAAAAATAAAAATATATTTAATTAAAAAATATAAATACAGATATGCAACGAAAATTTAAGAATGAGAGTGATATCATACAAAATTATTAATAAGATGACGTCATATAGAATATTATGGTACATAAAATCTTGAGCATAGAGATGACAGGACACCTATAACACATGCTAGAGGTCCACCCTAGGATATATCTGTATCTTCTCCGTCTATGATTTTTACAATATCTAACTTCTATATTTATTTACTTATTTATATATAAAAACATATAAAAATTGCCTCCATTTTTCTCTCCACCAAATTAAACATGCTTGCCTAATAAAAAGGGAAGATGCAAAAAATATAAAAAATAAAATGCCACGTGTTCTGCTGCTCTTTTGACGCGAGCCACAAGATTCCATTGAATTCTCGAGCTTTCTATCTTAAAAAAACAAAGAATAAAAAATCACTTCTGACGTGGCATCCTTTCCTTTCCTCTCTTATTTTTCTCTTCCTTTTTTTGGTTTTCCATCACAAGCCAAATAGACATACAGACTCACACGCCTCTCTCTCTCTCTCTCTCTTTGTCTGTCTGTCTTCCTTCCTCTCTCTTTCTGTTTCTTCACTTCTCCTTCTGTTGCCTGTTTAGTTCTTCTGGGTTTTCCTTTTTTAGCGTGGTTGAAGCCAACAGTTTCAGTCTCTCTAGGTTTTTGTAGATGGTTTTTGTTCGACTACCAAGGTATGACTTCATTGCTTTGAAGGGTCAGGTCAGGTTTTTTTTGTTTTGTCAGAGAGCATGTGAAAGTTGAGAGACAGAGAGATATTTTATTGGAATTATTATGTTGGGTTATGAGTTTGAGGAAGATATCATCAAGAAGGGTACAATAAGAGTTTCTTTTACTACGATTTTTTGAACGGTTTTTCGGCTATGACTATTCAGGTATGATCAGAATGAACTTTATTTGATTTTATTTTTTGGATCAGTGCATTTAATTTATAAATTTTGTAACTCAAAAGGGTATGATGAATTTTTTTTGTTTGTTATTGTTGTGGTTGTGGTTGTTTGCAAGAATTGACTTGCTGTAATTAAGGAAAGATGGATCTAAAAGGGAGACCATATAATGAAGACTTGTGTTAAAAGTCTTATTCTTGACACAAAGAGTTATAATATTCATGTGGTAAGAAGTTGTCTGGTCGGAAAGGTGACTATCTGTGGCAAGCGGCAAAATTTATGATGATATATTCTTGTTGATGTTGAGCTGTCTTTTGTCTGTCTATATAGTTTCACGAGCAAGTTTCTTTACGGGTGTAGTTGTTTTTGGGAATTTGATATTCAAGTTTCAGGTAGTTTCTGCTTTGGTGAACATTTATTATTTATAAATTCGATTCCTTGCCTTTTTTGTCTTGCAAGATAAAGGAGCATAAGCACATTGCAACTGTTATTTTAATTGTGTTTCAGTTAGATTTATGAAGTACGATACTCATTTGGTTCTTGATTTGTTGAATTTTATTGTAGCTGCTCAATTAATGAATTTTAATGGATATTGAATTTTCTGCTAGTTAAAAGAATCGTGTGTACTTAATACAGAGTTGCGTGCTAGCACTGGTAGTGGTGGAATCTGGGATACCTTTCTGATGTCTTTGTTTCCCACATTTGATGCAGGATCAGTGTGGAGGGACTCGACTGAATCTGGTTCTCCCAGCAGGCAATGGAATTTCACTGAGTGCTACACTAAATAATGCATCTGGGCAGCAACTAAAGGAGCAATTCTCTTGTGGGAGTGATTACTCTCCCAAGGTTTTATTCTTAACATGTCGGATGTGAATTGTGATTGATGTAACTCTCCACAATTATTACTTGATACCCATCCTATGGATGTTTTTTTAATCAGGCGAGGAAACCATACACCATCACGAAGCAAAGAGAAAGATGGACAGAGGAAGAGCATAAGAAGTTCCTTGAAGCTCTAAAGCTTTATGGTCGCGCTTGGAGACGGATTGAAGGTGTAATTGATTGTCAAGGTTCTTAATTAAGTTTATTTGTTCTTTGACTTGTGAATCTAAATCATTGTGTGTTTCATTTGGCAGAGCATGTTGGCACAAAGACTGCGGTTCAGATTCGAAGCCATGCTCAGAAATTCTTCTCTAAGGTTTACTGCTCTTATTCCAGCATCTGCTCTCTACCATAATATATAAATACCCTCAATTAAAGCAGGTTGGATTTTTGACGAACCCGAGGAGTGCGGATGATCTTTGATGGGTTCGTTTTTCATGCTTGATGTTGCTCTTACAATGTATTTTTATTCGGGGTAGGTTGTGCGTGAGTCTGGTGGCAGCAACACTAGCTCAGTGGAACCAATTGAAATTCCTCCTCCTAGACCAAAGCGAAAACCTATGCATCCTTACCCCCGCAAATTGGCACATCCTCTAGAAAAAGAGCTCCTTATTCCTGAGGAGTCACTAAGGTCTTCTTCTCCAAATTTTTCCATTTCAGAACAGGAAAACCAATCTCCAACATCAGTATTGTCTGCAGTTGGTTCAGATGCCCTCGGTTCCACTGATTCAGACACACCAAACCACAGCTTATCGCCAGTTTCATTTGCTGGTGGTGTTCATCATGCTGATTCGTCTCCTGAAGAGGATGGATCTCCATCACCAGCAACTGCTAGTTCAGTTCCTGATGAGCAATTTCCCAAGGTATTGGCTTACTCCTATAACAAATCACAATTTTACTCTGCTTCCGATGTCTTAAAAGTTCTCAGGTTGTCCTAAATGTTTTTTTCTGTTTGCTTGAAGGTCGAGAAACTTGACTCCTCTCCCGAAGAAAATGCTTCTTCTGACGAACCTGTTGTTGAGGAAACATCAACTCGGAGTCTGAAGCTCTTTGGAAGGACAGTATTAGTCACAGAATGGCATAAACCATCTTCTCCAAACATGGGAACTTCTAAATTGTCTACACCAGACGCCGCAGAAGAAAAACTTGTGCGACCATTAACACTGAACAATGTGGCCGCAGAATTTCCGTCCAGGAATGGGGAATCCACTTGGAGTCCTTTGCCACATGGATCTCATGGAGCATTATGTTACATGAAATTTCAAAAGGAAAACTCAAGTCCTGCACAAAATGACTCTGCTCCTCTGCCTTGGTGGACTCTTTATGGAGCCATGCCATTTCCTTGCATACCATTTCACAAGAAAGAGCCCGCAATAGAAAATTTAGATTCAAAAGGAGATGAAGTCCAAGATAAAGAGATTCCAAAGGAAGTATCTTGGACTGGTTCCAACTCTGGATTAGTGAGTGAAGGGGAAAACGTAGATAAAAACATGGATGCTGAGACCGAAAGTCAACAATTTTCTTACGAGGAAAAAGAGCTATCCCCAATTTTTGAGCTTAAGCTAACCAGGAAATCAGCCTCATCTGGATCAAAAGTGATCAATGAAAAGTGCCCGAAAGGGTTTGTGCCTTACAAGAAACGAATTGCAGAAAGAGACAGCCAATCCTCAACAATAACCAGTGAAGAGAGGGAAGAGCAAAGAATCCGCCTTTGCCTGTAGTTAGCCTCATCAGTCGGTCGTAATTTCCCTTAACTAGAACATAGAGCCTTTTTGAACAAGTTGAGGGTGATGGACTGTGAGAATGCCAGTTGCTGGATGACTCAGAGTGAGAGGGGGAATGGTGCTTAAGCAGTTGCCATCTTCAGAAACTCTCTAGATTCTCATCTAGTTACTTAGTTTTTCCACCCTCAACTGTTTATATCTTTATTTCCACCCTTTGTTGTATGCATCATGTTCTGTCAAGCTTTTTTTCTTTCCTTTTTGATCCTTTGGATTTGCTTTCTAATCTCTTAAATTCTTTTGTTTCTTTGAACTATGAATCCCTTAGTCCCCTAGTTTTGTTTTGACCTCTGTACAATATCATAAAGCAGTACCTATTGTATTTATCTCCAAGCAGCTAAGTCAGTGTTGGTATTTATGAATCTGTCTTTCCCTATTGTCTCCTCTTGCTGCGCATACAAGGTATACCATCACTGCAATTTTGCCATGATTGGAATGAGAAATTAGTCAGCATTTTCTTCTGTTATTTTATCAGATTAGGGCAGACCAAGATTCTTCCTCAAAAAGAAGAGAAGAAATCCATCGAAGAAAAGGGTGTTAGCTAAGATCAACTGGTGAAGTGACTTGCTGTGTTTACCCTAAAGCAACGAAGGCAGATTGGAATCTATGAATCTGTCTTCACACAGGCTTGAAATTCTCCGAATTGCTTGAATTCTTTAGAAAAAATAGAACTCTCTTGACGGCTTAGCCGTGGAAGTGGAAATCTTAGAGCGAGTACCTCTCATTCTTATAAAAACGAACTCCCTTGAACAACCGCTTTACAGTAGAGGAGGAAAACTTCTTACCAAATTGTCTCCTTTTGCTATGCATGCTGCATGGAGGGTATCCCAACCTGTCTCTGCAATTATGCCAAGACTGGAATGAGAAATCAGGCATCATTTTCTTTTACTATATCATTAGGGTGGACTAAGATTCTTCAAAACGGTATTTTAACATAAATCATTTTTTTTTTATGAAAACCCAAATAAAGATTTATTTCTAAAGAAATAAATACAAGTTTTAAATTAAAATGCTTGCTAATTAACACAAGCCATCTCCACAATACACCAGATAGAAATCATAATTCATTAATAATTTGACTTTGACATAATTGTTTCGAAAGTGGTTCTAACCAAGTGATAAATAATTTTTATTTTCTCATTTCATAGAATTTGGTAATGATTTTGATTTGAAACTTTTTCTACAGTGGTACAGTTACTAATTAAATAAAAAAAAAACAGCAAATAAACTTTTTTATTCTCCAGGGTATTCCTAGCCTATTGTCCATTACTAATCATTCAAGGTTCTATCTAGCGTAAAGATGAGGATCACCCCCAAGAAAGTTTACTGTGTTCAGCAAGGCTCAAACTCAAAACTACTTGCTTAAATGGCTAGAGCTCCTTTCGGTCAGGCCAACCTTCATTGGTAGAAGCAAATACACTGGACATGATAAAAATTAAAGATGAACTAATTTGAAAACTGAAAGAAGAAGAAGAAGAATAAGTGGATAAGCATATATCCACCATTGGATAGACTTGAAAACAATCCAACGTGCTTTCCTTAGACGTTCCTTTTTTTTTTCTTTGTTAATTATTAATTTACTACACCATTGTCCTGGGGTCAGATCAAAGTGTTTTTTAAAATGTAAAAAGAATATCTAGAAGTTCCTTATGTTTTATCTAATCCAACGTGTTTTTCCTGGCTGTTTTTTTTTAAACCAGTAATTTATTATGTTCAGAATGCTGCGGATCAAATTATTTTTTTTAAATATAAAAATTATCTAATAATTGCTAATATTTTTATAATAAAAAAAAATTTAAATTGTGTTGAGATTATTTTTATATGATTTGATTGACTTGACGGATCAAAAATAACTTGAAAGGCTAATAAAAATATATTTTGATTCAAAATAAATATTCAAGATAAGTTTTTTTTTATATATAAAAGTACCCAGACAACAACCTATTAGATTAATTCGGGTCATTCCATGTTAACCAGTCAATCTATATGTTGGGTCATGAGACCATAATAACCTCATAGAAAGTAATTCAAAACAAATTATGAACCTTAATTTTCAATAAACCTAATTTTAAAGGATGAAATTGAGAAAAAAAACAATTAAGAAAAGGACAAAAAAAATAACCTGAATCAACCCAGTTAACTTGTCAAACTCACAACTAGGGTAATGAGACTGGAATAATCCATTAAAAAGCAATGAAACAAATTATGAAGTCAAATTATTAATCAAACCAATGTTGAAAGATGAAATTGAAAAAAAAACATTGATAAAAAAAGGACAAAAAAAACTCGTGACCCGAGTCATGAGACATAAATAACTTCATAGAAGAAAAACTGAAACAAATTATGAAGTCTAATTCTCAATCAATCCAATGTTGAAGAATAAAATTGAGAAAAAAAAAAAACTTGAGTTAACTAATTTAACTTGTTAAACTCGTGGTCTGAATCATGAGAATAATATAACCTCATAAGAAGTAAATTGAAAAAAAATTATGAATCCCAATTACCAATAAATCTAATGTTGAAGGATGGAAATGAAATTGAATAATCAATTAAAAAAACAACTCAAGTGAACATAGGTTAACTTGCCGAACACGTGACTCGAGTCATGAGATGAAGACAACCTCATATAAAGCAAATCAAAATAAATCACGAAATTTAATTTTTAATCAACACAATGTCGAAGGATAAAATTAAAAAAAACACAATTAGAAAAAACAGAAAAAAACTCGAGTCAAGTACTCAGTTAATTCATCAAATATGTGGTCTAGATCATGAAATTAGAATAGCTTCATAAAAAGTAAATTAAAAAAAAATATAAAACTTAATTTCCAATAAATTTAATATCAAAAAATAAAATATAAATTAAAAAAATAAAAATATAAATTAAAAAAATTATTCAAGTGAATAGTAGTTCATGAGAAGGGTTACAATAAAATTCTTTTCTCTATTACTTCTTTTTTTTTTAGTAATTGGGATAAACTAATATAAAATAAATTTTAAAAAAATCTCAATTCTTGAAAAAAGAAAGTATTTAAATGAATAGTATTGACGAGAAGGATTACTGTAAAATCATCTTCTCTTTCAGTTTCTTTGTCAATACTTCTTCAGGTTTTGAGATCCTGCTTTCTAGAAACATAATAAATTGTAAGAAGAGATTATCAATAATGTTTGTGTGTAAAAAAAGCTCTCTCCTAGTTCATTCTGCTAGTACAAGAACCTCTCCAATATTTTCTCCTTTATCAAGAAACCCAATTGATCTCTGAAATTAAGTAATTTCAGCCCCATTCGTATAAATCACTGTTATATATTCGCTACACACGTAAAAGATTCAAACTTTATTAGAACTCATGATTTGTTTGTGGATAAAAATGCTAAATTTTGGAACTTGGCAAACTCTGAGGTGGTGCAGAGTAATAAGCCCCCCTCTGTAGCACCCTGTGGATGACAATGTGGTTTCTGAAACTTCCCAAAAGAAAGCGGAAAATAAGTTAAGGGCTAAGCTAGATAGGTACTCGAAGCGAGGTGATGTTCTTGAGGCAAGGCGTAGTGGGTTTCAGCTTAATCAACAGCATTATAATTTCTTGCTTCTTGTGGTGAAAGGGAGGTGAGGGGAAGTCATTCTATATAGGTTTGCAGAAGGGGTTTTGAGTTATTTCAGCAGAAGGTTATTGATAAAGTAATGCCAAATGAGGCTACGTTTAAGAAATGTGGTGAGGCTAGCTTCTGTATTGGAAGACCCGGAAATGGCTTTTGACCTGCTTAGATCTGCAAAACTAGCTAGTAGCTAAGAGCATCCACAACCATGCTCTCTGGCATGCCTCCTTAGGTATAATAGCTAGAAAATATGGTTTTTTTCCATAGCATTCATGCTCTCTAAAACACTCCCTATATATTCTAGCTTCATGAACAGTGCTCGCTACATATAGCGAGCACTGTAGCACTCCTTAGTTGTTGGTGGCTGGTGGCGCGAGATAGAAGATTGAGCAACGCCGTTCGCGGGAAAAAGAAGGCTAAGCTCCAGGGTACCTGGTAGACTAAATGAGGGTGGAAAAGGTAAGAGGAAGTACCTAGTTTTCTTACTTCTGCTTCTCTTTCGATTTCTTCTCTCTATAACTAAAGAATCAATTCTGTTTATTTTTTATATCTAAACTTGATATTCCTTCCTTTAGCTGTCATTTTCTATTTGATTTCAGACCATAAAGGAGGAACTAGGAAGATAAAGGTAGAGAGAGAGAGTGCTCCTGTTCTTGTGCTGCTGGGTAGGTAGAGAGAAAACGAGAGAGATGGGAGCAATCAAGGGAGCCATAGTAGATGGAATCTTGACATGCATGTGGGTATTCAGCGTCCTTTGCTGGGTGTTTTCTCCTCCATCATAGCAACATATGCGGGTGTTGAAGCCATGTCCATAGCAGGTCTTTTCATTTTTTTGGTGCCGGATATTAAAACATATATATGGGTCTGTCTTGTGAAGAATGAATAGTGGAGTTTTAGTTCAAATTGATGTAATTGTTGCCATTAATCTTAGATTAAAAGTTGACTTTTCTTTCTATAGGTTTGGTAGTAATTGTAGTCTCTGTTTGATTTTTGAAAGCCTCCGAAAAGGGTAAAAGATTTAGCTTTTTAGCATAATGATTGAGAATTTTCTTGGCATTGGCTTGGATCTGATATTCGTGTGCACTTTAAGGTATTTTATATGTTTAACATGCACCCCGCCCAAATGACTGTGAACTAGTTTGAATTGCAAACAAGGATAGTATATTTTGAGCTAGTGGGAAGAGCAGATAAGAAAAGAAATTTCTGGTTAACAAGATGAAATGGATATTGATATTTTGGTGGTTTTGTGTAATATTCCAGGGATGTTATTGATCAGATTTTGTTCTTCAACTTTTTCGCACCCATTTCTGTCATTGAGAAAGTTTTATTGCTTAGTATAGGGCTCCGGCAATGTAAGCTGCAGTATCATAAATTCACAGGCTCGTCAGTAGAGGTCTAAGGTATAGGATTTGTGCATTTAGGAAAGAACAACAGTCTTGTCTTTTCTGGAATGTTGGAGTTATTAGCTAGTTGATGTTTTGAAGCCTTTGTCTTCGGTTTTCCCAAATCTCTTTGGTTTGGTTAAAAGTTTCTTCTACATCGCATGGCTGGTTGCAGGAATCTGGAGGTGTTGAAGTTGAAGTTTTATAACATAACAGAAGTTTTAGGACAAGTGTTTCAGGACCTTGTTGCTCAATTTCCTGACTTAAACTCTTGGCTTTGAATTGTTATTCTAATTTTGTAAGGAGGACAAGATAGAGTTCAGTCTTTTTATCA
>Ga0325414_1008767_pt1 | contig 10696 bp, 8 predicted proteins | sample PopdelMetagenome_8_FD_206183 | JGI IMG/M metagenome (GOLD analysis project Ga0325414, IMG submission 206183) | Populus deltoides microbial communities from Bellville, Georgia, United States - Leaf-PdKOR-R3 | ecosystem: Host-associated > Plants > Phyllosphere > Phylloplane/Leaf | place: USA...
TGGTTAGAATCTTGATTTAAAATTATAATTAACAATAACCTGTTTAGTAATTTACAAGATTCGGTGCTGGCTTTGCCGTGCGCTGGACTATTTTCTAGTGCGAAGAGAGCGTTCTCTCTCTAAAAATAGTGTTATTGTGTGCTAATGATACCAATTTCTTCTAAGCCTTATTTTTTTACATATTTATTTTTAGTTATAATTATTTTTATTATTTTTTTAGTTGCTGATTTAATATTAAAAAAGAAAAAAAAATCTTGATTGCATTTATTTTTCAAATTCTTTCCGTTTTTTTATTTCCTAACAACAATTGGTCTGATATTGCTTTTTGTGACATCCACGTGCCAGCTACCTTACAAAAAAAAAAAAAAAATTCACATTTGGTTTTAGCAGGCCGCATCATCAAAATTAACAGGATATTCATATGCCAGTTGTCTACACTTTCTATACAAGGGCAAGCCATATACTTCAATAATTATCTACTTTCACTCCAAGGACAGGAATCATATCGCGCAAGAAAATGAGTCTCTGGTCATCAAAATGCAGCACTGTCATGTTGCAGCAATTTCTAGTCGTTTGGGTGGTGATGGTGGCAATGTGGGGTAGTGCAAGTTACTCAAAATGCGATTTTGAGGCAATCTTCAACTTTGGCGACTCAAATTCGGACACTGGTGGGTTTTGGGCAGCTTTTCCGGCACAGTCCGGTCCTTTTGGCATGACTTACTTCAAGAGACCGGCTGGTCGGGCTTCTGACGGGAGGCTCATGGTTGATTTCCTGGGTAATCTCTCTTCTATCATTTTAGGCCTTGTTTGTTTTATCTCATCATATCTTTGATATCCTGGAAAGGCAATTTCAATATAAATCACATGGTAGACAAACAATACCCATGTATGGGTGCCGCTTAGGACTTGTTTGGTTGATTGTCTCAAACAATTTGAAATCAGAGCTCATCCATTTTGAGATGAAAAAGAACAAGCTAGAAGAAGGATTGTTTCTGTTGCGTAATCCAGCAGCCCAAAGATTTTTTATTTTTTTTTTCCTTTTTGAAGGAGCCTTCAAGTTCAAGGCTACAGTCGCTTCCGCGGAACTGGAATTTTAAAAGTTGAGGTGTCAATGTTTAGACAATAAAAATTAAGACGAGCATGAAAATAACATAATAAATAATAAATTATAGAGATAATACATAATTTCTTGAAATGAAAAATACATATTTCTTAAGAAATAAGTCTTAATTTTAAGGGAATAATTAAAAAATCTCAAAATGTTTTAGAACTAAAATGTGAAGTTTATCAAATTTTGAGAGTGCAGTGGCACCCTTAGCTCTAATTCCTAGCTCCGCTCCAGACAGAACCCGCTTGCACGGTGATCTTTATTTGACAATTTCTTACCACAAGACAAAACAACAACGTGGGAGATTTTGGATTACTCAAGTTGCCGACAATAACAGCCACCAATTATATACCGACGGCTACATGATATCACTTCTCCGTTTCTTTTCCTTGGGACCTTAGGCCCATGGTATATGGCTCTAGATCTCCAGGTAACACGGGCAAAACCAGAATGAGCTTTATACGTATATTACTGTATTATTATTTTTAAGTTAAATTAAATGATTGTTCTAAAAAGAAACTGGAAGATATAATTATCAATTCACTAGCTATGTTATGGTACATAATCATAATATTAAAAACTCGGTGCATTACGTCGTGAAATGACTTGCGATATTTCACTTGACAGCACAAGCTCTGGGATTGCCATTTCTGAGCCCGTATCTGCAATCAATTGGATCTGATTATAGACACGGAGCCAACTATGCAACACTGGCATCTACTGTACTGTTGCCTAACACTTCCCTATTTGTTACTGGGATCAGCCCCTTTTCTCTGGCTATTCAGATCAACCAAATGAAGGAATTCAAGGCTAAGGTTCATGAATTCCACTCCGCTCGTAAACAAGGTGTGTATAGCGCACTCACCATAATTCAAGCTTCACAGTTGTGTTCTAGACTAGATTACGAAACTAATTTTGGCATCTTGTCTTGTAGGATCAACACCTCTCCCATCACCGGACATTTTTGGAAAATCTCTCTACACGTTTTATATTGGTCAGAATGATTTTACTTCAAATTTAGCTGCTATTGGTATAGGTGGAGTGAAGCAATATCTCCCTCAAGTGGCTGCACAAATTGCCGGTAGTATCAAGGTTAGCTCTTCTGCAACTACGAACAAGCATGATGGCCACTAGGCCCAATAAACAACATAGCCTCAAGTAGCTCTTCTGCAAACATGGCTTATTCTCATGTTAATTTATATACTCTTGAAGGAGCTATACGCATTGGGAGGGCGTGCGTTTCTGGTTCTCAATCTTGCACCGATAGGTTGTTATCCTGCGTTCTTGGTACAGCTTCATCATAACACCTCGGACATCGACGCCTTCGGTTGTTTGATCTCTTACAATAACGCAGTGGTGGACTATAATAACATGTTGAAAAAGGCTCTAAGCCAAACTAGAATGGAACTCCCAAAAGCTTCCCTTATATATGTGGACATCCATACTATTCTACTGGAGCTCTTCCAGCATCCCGTTTCTCATGGTATTTAACACACTAGGCAATATATTAATAAATCACTTGTTTGTTTAAACATCTGATAAAAGTTGTTTGTTTTGGAGTAGGGCTCAAATATGGTACCAAAGCATGCTGTGGCCATGGGGGAGGCCAGTACAATTTTGATCCTAAAGCTTACTGTGGAAATACCATAGTGATTAATGGAAGCACTGTAACAGCATCAGCTTGTGGTAATCCATACAAGTATGTTAGCTGGGATGGAATACATGCCACAGAAGCAGCAAACAAGCTTGCTACAATAGCTATTCTGAAAGGTTCCTATTTTGATCCTCCTTTTCCTCTTCATCATCTCTGTGACCTCCAACCTATTAATTGATGTTTTATCTTTAATTTTAGGAGCTAATAAATAATTAACCCATGATGTTAGCCAGGCTAACGATCCCCTAAACTTTGATCTATTATGTTCAACTGTATCCTTAAAGTTCAAGGTCGTACCCGTCCTCCATGATTCAGTTGTTGATGATGAAGCGAGAGTTATGATGGGAAGATAGAAATACATTATAATGTTATAATATGTATGTTAGATAATAAAATAAATCATATCTTGGGATCTCATCTAACAGTTTAAGCTATTGAATTGAGATGGTTTTTTGACATGGTATCAGAGCCTTTTGGTCGCCTTATTGACCAAGTGGTCACGAGTTCGAATCTCACTATCCCTATTTATTTGATAAAAATTAAACACAAGGTAAAATAAACCTGTGTAAGTTTCAAGCCCAAAGAACTTTCACTTGAGGAGGTGTGTTAGAGAATAAAATAAATCATATCTTGGGACCTCACCTAACAGTTTAAGCTATTGGATTGAGATGATTCTTTGACAATATCATATAAATTTTTTGATTAATTGAAAATTATAAGTATTGAGATTTATATATAAGATGTTGTGCAGTTTAAATTATCTGTACATATCATCCTCATCAATCATGTTTTGAACCATTTGCCCAAAGGCAATCGAAAACAAATTTCAGTTTCAAGCATCGATGCCTCAACTCATCACAAATTACAAACAACCAATTGAATAATAATAATAACAAAATCGAAGGTATCATGTCTAGAAAATTAAGAGGAGTGAGAAGTGTGCAAAGAAACTGAAATGTAGTCAAGGAACATAATCTTGCTCAAGGGTTGGCTGGGTTCTTACCATTGATGATGAAGGTATTTTACTTCTTCCAATCGAAGTTGTATCAAGGGCCACCCCATTTTCAGACTCTGCTTCCATCTCTCTGAGTCTCCCACTCCTCACTAGTTTAAAAGTGGTGAATCCAATCACACCCAGCAAAACAAACGCAAGAATCGCAGCTCCAAATCCAATCACCCACCATATCCAAACTCTGTTATTCTTATCTACGTCAGAGTTCTTAACAGCAACTGAAAAATGACCATCACCTTGTGTCATGCAAGTATTTTCGTTAGTTATGTTCCTAAAGTGGACCAATCCATCTGGACCAAGCTCGACGCATTTTAATAACTTAGGATCACCTTTTGTCATTAGGTTAGGAAACTTGATCGAAATGGGGTCACCCAGAACGTTAAACTTGAGCGCCTCATTACCCAATGCACTTAAATTTGAAGCATCATAAGCCATGAAGCCAACAACAGGAGCAACTAATGAATAATCAGGCACCCTGTAATAAAGAGTAGACCAATTTCCCAAGTTTTGATATACTAAAGACAGTCTCTTCACAAATGGGAATGGAGTAATCCTTGGTGGGATAAAAAAAGAAGTGAAATTGGCTCCTCTTTCCCAGAAATGACCACTTCTTAGCCTAACAACCGAGACTTCCATTCCAGAGAAATTAGCAGGGAGAGGAACTTTTAATGAAGTGCCTGTCCGTTTCTTTGCTTGTGCCTTCATTGCGTATTGGTGAATCAACGCATCTAAAGACTCAGGGTCATAGCTTGTTAAGCCATGAACAGGTGAAATTAACAACAAGAACAGAGGAAAGATGTGCCAGCTTCTGTTGCACCCCATCAAGATCGAGCCCCCAAGCCTCCTGAATTACATGTTGAATCCCCCCTGATAAATCATCAATTAATGAAGGCCATAATAATAATAAATCATCAATTAATGATAAATCATCAATATTATATATATATAGTGCAATAGGAACACAGAGAAATATGTTACATAAAGGCAATGTGTGTATTGACAAAGTAAACCAAATCACCTTAATTCAACGAAGGAAAGTGGCTTCACAATGAGATCAGAAACTCTGAATTCTTCAATGGATTGCCGTGATATCTAGGATGAGATTAGGGGCCTGGAGAAAAAGCAGCTGTGTTATGAGGGGGGATGGCAGGTTAGACTGGCACCACCAGAGAGAAAGGGTCCTTCTGAGTTGTTTTAAGGTCCCTTTCCAGTTTCTTTAGTGTCTTCGTGATTCCTGGTCAATTGGATTGGTTGATTAGAAATAAAAAGGTTCAGTTATGGCAAGCAACCCAACGAGGTGTTAGGGTGGATTAGCCCCACAAGGGAGGATGGAATCTGGTACAATTCTAAAAATAGATGATTGTTGTTTATAGGCAAAGTTATTTTTGAAGCTATGAAATATAGTCACTTACAGACCCACGACCTATTTCTATGCTAGTTCCTGTACGATTTAGTAGTAGTAATTTTTGCAACTTTGAAATTGAAAAATGCCCATTTTTGTCATTATTATTTTAATTTATGTTTTAAAAATAACCTAAAATATAATTTCCAAAAATTGGTTTATAAAAATTTAATGGTGAAGTATTCAATACCAGGTTAGGGGTACACGAGAGCATGATAATAAAAAATAATTCTACACATAAAATCATGTTAACATAACTTGCAAGTATGAAATAAAAAAAATTAAAGTTTAGTGACTAAAGTGTAATAAGGAAACAATTAAGGGACTTAGAATAAAAAAAACTAAGGAGTACAATATTATATGAACAATTAAGGACCCGTTTGTGAATAAAAATATTTCCTTTTTGACAGAAAAAAAAAGCAATGGCAATGGCATTGGTATTTCATATATATATATATATAATTTTTTTTTTTTGGTGATAATCTTTGTATTGTTTATTGACTTATGGTTTTAACTTCTCCCTTTGACGAAGGGCGACCCTCACACAATAAAACCAACCATCCATGTGGGAGAGCGCGCGCGCCATAAACGTGGATTTTCAGATAGGGAATCGACCAATCAAAACGCACACCAAATCCACGTGTTCTCATCTAATTCAATGACCGAAACACAGCACAAAAAATATCATCACTGGATAAATATACAATTAAACAAAGAACAGAGCGGATAGAAAAATAAAGTAAAACAAACACAAGAGAAAAGTCGAAAAACAGAGGATAGGAAGCAAGAGCGCCACACATCGAAAATCCAAATGGCATCGACGGTGATTGCGGCGGCAGCATCTTCCTCCATGGCGGCCACTGCCATCAGAGCCACCCGCTGCTATGCCTTGCCTTACCTCCCTCCTCGCTCCTCCTCATCTTCCCAATCCTTTCCCATCAAACAAGTCTCACTCACAGCCTCAGGTATATCATTATTCTTTACTCAAGTTGAATGCATGAATACACACAAGGAAGACAAAGCAAAGCAAAGAAAATCCCACTTACAAACAAATGTAAAGCAAACGCGGTGCATAGTAATCATGGAAAGTTTTTAATGATTAATTGCGCGTTACTCTTTGGTCATTTTTGGCCCGCAAGTTTCACAATTTTCTATTAGGAAATGTCTCCTGGTAGAGTTAAACTAGTACATTATTTTTTTCCCATGTGTCTGTAAAGTGGTAGGTTTGAGCTTACTTAAGTGGGGTTTCTTTCTCATTTGCGAAACAAGTCCTGGGAGGAAACAATTTAGCATGAATTATTAATTGTTGCTCCAAGCAGAGTATTTTGTCGTGGAATTTCCAGTTAGAGCAATGTCCTTGTAGATTATTATCATAATATTTTGTTACGTAAAGGGAAAACAAGTATTTTATTTTGAAAGGGATGCAGTTGGTTCCCTGAGATAAAAGCATCAACAAGTTGAAATAGGAATGATTATATCTTTGGTGGCTTAATCATGGTAACTCTAGTATTGCTTTTGATTTCCCCACTGTGATTCGTGGCATTTTTTCGGAGAGTTGGGTAGAAGGAAAAATAGGAGGTTATGTTTATTGCTGATAACTAGTGAATGGTAATGGCAGCAAGAAAAAAAAATTATAGAGTGGATCTAATTCAATTTAGCTTTCATAGCTGGTGTTCATCAATGGGGCTCAAGTTAGGGACGGAGCGAGATATGCACCTGGAAAACATGTGTCTTTCCTTTTTGTTTCTCTTCTTTTCTAGGATATACGGCATCTTGGATTATGTGGATGTTAAAAATACATTTCAGGAATATGCGAAGGTTAGAAACACATTCGCAAACCATGTTTGGGTGGCTTTTCAGTGTCTTGCATTGTTCCTCATCTTGACTACTTGTTCCTGTTTTGATTTTGAAATTATATACCAAGGTTTCTTATTCCTTTCAAACAGAGTCCGGCAGGTTTGCTCCTTTCCAGACCAGAGCCTCTTCTTCAGAAGAATCCCCAGTCGATGCTAATGAGATTTTCACAGACTTGAAGGAAAAGGTAAGAAACAAGCTTGGCACGCTACTCCCATAGACAGCTTCGCATTCTTCAGTGGCGTTTCTCTTTCTGAACGATCCCATTTTGGCCTGGCTTTCCATTCCTTTCTCGAATCCCCTATATAGTTGGACTGAAATGAATTGCATCTGTTGTCAATTCTAGTGGGATGCGGTTGAAAACAAGTCCACAGTAATTATCTATGGAGGAGGGGCAGTAGTTGCTGTTTGGCTATCATCAATTCTAATTGGTGCCGTCAACTCAGTACCTTTGGTAGGTTATTCTTGTAAACAAGTATAGAGGAGACAGATGCTTTTCCAGTTCTCATAGTTACTGACTTTCCACTTTATTAGCTTCCCAAAATCTTGGAGCTGGTGGGGCTTGGATACACTGGATGGTTTGTCTACAGATACCTTCTCTTCAAGGTAAGAGATTCAGCATGTTTGATCTGTTCGTGTGGTGGGTGTATGTATGCTTTTGAATGTTTTCGTGCAATCTGCTCCTGTCCTAGTAAGCGTCAGGTCAAGCAGAAGAAATATATATTAGGCAATACAAGCTAATAACATCAATGCCAGCCCATTTTTTATTAACTATAATTTGAGTTCCATGCATTCTGCATTCTGGAAATTGCTACAGGTTGAGATAATGTTGGACAAAACCGATGATGGTCTTTAATTAGGCAGATCTTATTCGATTAAAACCCAACATTGAATAGCAATTGGTTTTTGAACCATGTCCTTCGGGCACTTGGTAGACATTCTGCCAAAGAAATGATTATACAATGCCCCTAACCAACAAATTGCTGATAAATGAAACATTTTACTTCCTCAGTCGAGCAGAAAAGAACTTGCCACGGATATTGAATCATTGAAGAAGAAGATTGCAGGAACTGAATAAATTTGCATTGCTGGGCAGTGGATGTATCTTCTCCAAAAACAAAAAAAAACAATGTATTTTGGTACTCTGCGTCCCTGCTGTAAGATGTAATTGTATCTTGTATTCTGTAATGTAGAATAGGCCTTGTATGAGTTCTATTACTCTGTATTTCCCGGTTCATTATTGTAATAAGATTTGGCAATTTCATCTGTGCTTAAAGATGGATATTGATGATACCACTTACATAGTGATGATTCACAAGAGGTTACGCGCGCCCAGGTCCACACCATAAAGCTACTTCTCTAAAATGTGACAGGACTTGCAGAGCACTGCCAACGTAGTTAAATCAGTTTACCAGGGTGCTAATTCTGAATGATGACAGAAACCTCACCAAAGCCAGCACGCATGCTTGATAATAAAAGAATATTATCGTCTTGATTCGGCCAAATAATATGTTTCTTGCAGAAACACGAACACGTGATCAAGAAAGCAAGTTGGATTGGATGGAAATATCCTCCAAAAGAGTGGATCAAGCTTAATGTTGATGGTTGTCCTGTTTAATTTAATCCAGGGCTGTTTTTGCCCGGAATTTCCAACAAAAAAAAAAAAGATATATATAGAGGGCAATATTGTAATGTTACATCATGGTAACCAAAGACAAGCCCGAACATACCCCTCAAGAAACCTCACGATATTATTCTTTTCTTATCAAGATAAATAGGGGGCAATATTGTAATATACAAATCACACATTGCACTAATAATCTAAAATATTAGCAGTAATTTTAGTGCAATGCAATGTAATATAATTAATTATATAATATAATATAATATAATGGAATGTGATGTGATGATTCAATGCTATTGTTTAATTACGAGGAAGTTTCATTTAAATCTTTGAATTTTTAAATTCTTCTGTTAATCTCTATATTTTATTTTATTTATAAACTAATCCTCATTTAAAAGTATTTTTGCTCTTATATTTTCTAAGAATATATTTTAAGAGCTTCATAATCAGTTATAGGAACTATATTTCATTACAATCAATCAAAGCATGATAATTATCTCAAATCTTTAACATCAAAGCCTAATCATTTAGCTCATCAGTCGCATATCGAGTCAAATTCGAAACTTAATATGCAAAAACCATATGGAACAAATCGTTCAGCTTATACGTTTCATAATTAGGTTTGAAATCTCAAAAATGGGCATTACAGCATGTAAATCAAACTGCCATGATGTAGAGAAAAAAAAAAAACCCAGAAATCTACCCTACAAATAGAATCAGCCCTACAAATGACAATCCACATCCACTGCCATACATATATCGTTCAAGAACTAATAATTTTATATTCATATTACCATCATGGTAGGATCCCACATACCTAAAAAGCATACCACAATCCTCGTCTTGAAAATCAATGTTATCATCAAGTTCTTCATTACCACCACCATATGTTCCGCCAGAAACCGGATCATTCAATTTAATTTTTTCTGGCAACTCTCCATAAGCTTTCAACAACATGGCTTCATCAGGCATGTGTTTCAAGATAACGTCAACCTTATCATCTTGATAATCGCTGAGCCCAACAAGAATAATATCACCAGCAGCAATCCATACGTACTTTTTTTATCATCTTTCTCTTATATGACCAAGCCTTTGGAGTCCATCAATGCAACAGGTTTCGCACCGACCGTTTCCTAACACACGTATTACTTGCGCATAATCTTGTTCGTCTTCTTTGAAGATTAACTCTCTTTTCTCGTCGTCTGCATCGTTCTTTCCTCTCTTTCGATTGCCTGCCTGCCTGCCTTCCCCTTGCTCTTCTGCATCTTTCAAAAGAAAGTGTTTGAAACCCTAGCTTGGTATTTTCGGCAAAAACCTAGAGTTCGATGGGTGTTTTTTGCTACAAAATATACTGGCGTTGGGTTTACGGATTTTTAAAGGGGTAGATAGCCGACTTTCATGGTATTTAGGCGGTTTGCCGACTTAAAACTAGGCGATTATGAGCTAGGCTTGTTGTGATTGTTCTCAGATCCAAACGGGCTCATCTCAAAGCCCAATAAGAATTTATATCAACTACATAACAATGATAAAAATACCCAGATAATTCACCAAAAAAAAAAAAAAACATTGACTCCACAATTATCGAGCTGATTATCCCTGGTTAATTTAGAATTATCCTATATTAAATTATCAATGGTGTTCTGCAGCATTTTAGCCGTATAAAATAAATAGGATTTTCTTTTTCTTCTTTTTATTGGTTCATCACGAGAACCATGGAGCCTTGGATAATCCAATAGGACTAGTCATCCCTCATTGCATAATATTAAATAAATTAGAGCCATTATAACCCAATCCACTTCACTGGAGGAAGCTAAAGATGGAATAAATTTCTCGTTTTCCTTAATTAGAGAAAAAACACAGAGTGAATTTAACTTCTTTTTTCTTTCTCTCATTCTTTTTTCGAGAAACAATAAAGTGAGGTCTATCTTGATATTTAAAATAGAAGAAAGAAAAAAAAACGTATATGCCTTAATTTTGATGTCATGTTTCCACATGAAAAAAGAATAACTCCCTCTCTATGAAAATGATTAAAAAGAAAGAAT
>Ga0325414_1008769_pt1 | contig 10695 bp, 5 predicted proteins | sample PopdelMetagenome_8_FD_206183 | JGI IMG/M metagenome (GOLD analysis project Ga0325414, IMG submission 206183) | Populus deltoides microbial communities from Bellville, Georgia, United States - Leaf-PdKOR-R3 | ecosystem: Host-associated > Plants > Phyllosphere > Phylloplane/Leaf | place: USA...
AAACGATCTCACAACTCATTGGAGAGGCTTGTTTTAAATGTATGTCATCTCAATATTTGACAATTATAATATTTTTTAAGTTTTCCAACTTCAAGCACATTTGACAATGCCGTGAATTATGTTTTTAAAATTGCTTTTCATATGAAAATGCATCAAATTAATGTTTTTAGATATTTTTTAATAATCAAATTGATGTTTTACATGTATTTTAATCATCTCAATATTTGACAATTATATTATTTTTAAAGTTTTCCAACTTCAAACCCGTTTGACATTGCGGTGAATTATGTTTTTTAAATTACTTTTCACTTAAAAATGTATTAAATTAATATTTTTAGATGTTGCTTTTAATATGTTAATATCAAAAATTAAAAAAAATCTAAACAAATCATGTTGATATATTTTAAATTAAAAAACGCTTTTTAGGTCATACTAAAACTAGAAAAATCAACTTGTATTTCATTTATCTTGAAATATCAAGATTTTTATGCATTTATTAATTTATATAGTGTTGTTTTGGTTTATTTAGAGATTCAATGAGTCTTGGAATATACAATTTTTCTTAAGTAGTCATCTCCCATTGCTCACAAATCCATTGAATTTGCTTTATTATTATTTTTTATTCACATGCCAATAACTTTCTGAATGAGCTATGCGACATATAGATCAAACTTAACATGATACTCTGAGCACACAAAATAAAAAAATAGTTGGAATCCTGGAAGAAGCATCCATGGAGGTCGAGTGCTTGTCCATAGAAAAATAAAAATAAAAATAAAAATAAAAATAAAAATAAAAATAGGGCATCCTTTTCACGTGGGGATTGCATCAATTTATTTATTTACTTAATACAAGGCACCGGAGACTAGAAGTTCAAATTTATCTATCAATAATTAAAAGGAATGGAGGAGAAGAGAATGATTGACACTGCTGTACTAATTGTTATTCAAACGCTTCTTCTTTTTTGGAATTATATGAGAATAATATTTTATTTATTTTTTAAATTTTATTTTTAATATTAGTACATTAAAATAGTTTTAATTTTTTTTAAAAATAATTTAAAAATTTAAAAAAATATTAAAAAATAATTGTTTTGAAAGTGGAACTCGAAATGAAAAAAAGATGAGGCACATGGTCCTGGGGTCTGGACCCCGTCGAAAGGACAGATCGAACTCATTATTTTGCTTGCAGGGTTGTTGGGGTCCTCGAAAGGACATATCAGGCAGTAACTCTTTCTCAGTGTATATGCATATATGTATTTCGTTTATTTTTATATTTTAAAAATATTTTTAAAAAAATTTAAATTTTTTTTATTTAAATTTAATATTTTTTATATTTTCAGATATTTTAATGTCATGATATTAAAAATTATTTTTAAAAAATAAAAAAATATTATTTTAATATATTTCTATGTAAAAAGTATTTTGAAAAATAACCATAACCACACTTTTAAATAAAAAAATTACTGCTATATTTTATTTTCAATAAAAAGATATTTTTTAATTAAAATTATATTTTTTTATTTTTAATGTTAATATTTTAAAATTATACAAAAACTTTTAAAAATCTTAATGTAATATTGCTGTGGATGAAATGCAATTTCAAAACATTTTAAAAATTATAAAACGAAAATAAACACTAGATTAAAAATATACTGTACCTGTTCTGGATAAAAAGGCAAGAGAGTATTCATCGATGCTACCAACCACTAAAAGTTTGCTGTCATGGAGTTTTTTACTTCTTTTTCCTTTTATTTTCTTATCGTTTAGCTTATATATATATATATATATATATATATTGGTTTAAGTTGGTTTTGACTTTTGACTGACTGATTATAACATGTTAGGTTAAGAATAACTTATATATAAAAGGCAGCTTTTGATGTTTGATTCAAGAGTTAAAAATCAAAATTTAAAAAATAATGCAAACGAATTCTAAAATACCTCCATCTGAACCGACTTTGAGCAAGAATTATGTTTGAATTCGCACTGGAACAATTAAAAAAAAATAAAAATCATAGTCTATCAAAAGAAAAATGCCTTGAAAAGAAAAAAGAAAAAAAAAAAGGCACAACAGAGTTGGTAAGCTTGTCGAGTAGACTCTGTAAACATATGCTATATCTATACTCTACATTCTTAATTTGAAAAATAAAGCTTATCTTTCAAGATATCAACTGGTATGTACGAGGAGACGAGTCTAACATGGATTATGGAATGAGAGGGAGAGAAAAAACTGTCCCTGTGCAATCTCAAATATTCAAAATAATACAACGAATATCTCACAAAACTCCCCAAAAAAGCATTGTTGCTCCCATTGATACTATTCAATACAAATGTCTTCAGAAAATTTACTAAAAAAGATAAATATTCCTAGAAAAAAAAATCCAACACTTGCATATATTATTAACGAATCTCATCTCAAAAAATAAAAACAAAACTCTTTGATCTTACCCCTTCAATACAAGTTCAAAACCTGTTCTTTTAAGCAGATTTGTTCTTAAATCTAATTGAAGAATTGGCCCGGGATAAGATTTGAATCCAAATTGATTAATTTTTTAAAAATATCAAAATAATATTATTTTTTAAAAAATAAAATTAATGAGTTTGAACCATATTTAACTATAACGGTCAGGTTACAGGTTAAATAAGGTCTTTAATTATGTTAAACTGTACAATTTCTTCCCTTAATTTTTTTTTACTATACCGGATTTTAAGTAGAAATTTAAGTATATATAAGAATAAGTTATATATCAATTAAAAAAATAATAACAATAATACAAGGACGAGAGAGAAGGGGTAGGGGGCGGGGGTAGGTGAAAGACTGCTCTCCTCTTCCCCGTATAAAACCCCCATGCCCCCTCCTATTTTTCTCAGCTTGACGTTCCTTCTTTAGAGAACAACAAGCTTAAACCTCTCTAACCCCAACAGAAAAAAAATTAAAAATTAATCCTAACACCCTTCTTTCTGTAATCTCCATTCCAGATTTTTTAGAGACAAATTCACTATGCAATCGCTTTCTACTCCGTCTCCAATCAAGTCCTTGATCCGGCCACGTCCTCGAGTCACCCGAGCGAGTCCCAACAAACTCGTTCTCCAATGCATCTACCGTTCCGACTCGGTTTCTTTCCCGAACGGTGTCGGTTCGAACCGAGCCGATTGGCAAAGTTCTTGTGCTATATTGGCAAGCAAAGTAGTAGCTCAACAACAGCCAATAGATAAATCTATTAGTGCTGGCGATTCTGGCGGAGTAGCAGATCATGTGGCCGCTGTTAACGGCCACAAGACATCCGTGGACTTAAATCTAGTCCCGCTGGAGAAAGCCACATCGAACTCGAACAACAGCAGCATTAAACCTCATCAGCTACAAAAAGCGTTAACGATAACCGACTTATGTCCTGCCCCTATGCACGGGTCACAACTCCGAGTCGCGTATCAAGGAGTTCCCGGCGCGTACTCTGAAGCTGCTGCTGGAAAAGCCTATCCCAACTGTGAAGCGATTCCTTGTGACCAGTTTGAGGTTGCTTTTCAAGCTGTTGAGCTTTGGATTGCCGATCGCGCTGTTTTACCTGTCGAGAATTCTCTCGGTGGATCGATTCATCGGAATTATGACCTCCTCCTCCGTCACCGCCTCCATATCGTTGGTGAAGTTCAGTTACCGGTCCACCACTGCCTTCTTGCCCTTCCTGGAGTCCGGAAGGAGTATGTTAACCGAGTTATTTCGCACCCACAAGCTCTCGCTCAATGCGAATTAACTCTCACCAAACTCGGTCTCCAGGCGGTGCGTGAAGCAGTGGATGACACAGCTGGTGCTGCAGAGTATATCGCGGCCAACAACCTCCGTGACACAGCTGCGATTGCGAGTGCACGCGCGGCAGAGCTTTATGGGATGCAGGTACTAGCTGATGGGATCCAGGATGATTCAGGTAATGTCACGCGCTTTGTGATGTTGGCGCGTGAACCGATTATACCGAGAACGGACAGGCCATTCAGGACAAGTATTGTGTTTGCTCATGATAAAGGAACGAGTGTGCTGTTTAAGGTGCTTTCAGCCTTTGCGTTTAGGAATATAAGTTTGACGAAGATTGAATCAAGGCCGCACAGGAACCGTCCGATTAGGCTGGTTGATGATGCAAATGTGGGGACAGCAAAGCATTTCGAGTACATGTTTTATGTTGATTTTGAAGCCTCGATGGCTGAGGTTAGAGCTCAGAATGCATTGGCTGAAGTTCAAGAATTCACATCTTTCTTGAGGGTGTTAGGGAGCTATCCAATGGACATGACACCGTGGTGTCCATCAAGAGGAGACGACGATGACGATGGTGGTAACGAGAAAAACCCATTTTAATTACAAGTTTTTTTATTTTAAAGAAACCCTTTAAAAAGTGTTGTTATTTGCACAGAAATGAGGGTTTAATTTAGTTTTTCTTTTTTTCTTTGTGGGGAATTTTTAATTCGACCATGAACAAGGAAATTGTAATGTTATTATTGATGTTGCGTTGTTACTGTTGAGGTAAATACTTTTATTGCAATAGTTCTGTTTTGTGACCTGTAATTTTGGCAAATACTAGTAATCTTTTTAATTTTCTGATTAATTGTTTTGTGGCTGGAAATAATTAACCGCAAAGCTAGAAAAAAAAATCAGTTATTTTATTTTTACCTGGGCGAGTGCTGCAATGTTTCCATCAGGGAATGGTCATTTCTACCACGACGTGGGTGAAAGTGAAACTCAAGTTCAGGTGAAATCTCTCTTTTTTACTGCATGGGGGTTGTTGGGATCAAACAGGATTTTGTTGATTCTCCAAAGAGATGCAAAATTAGTTTATGGTCACGAAATACAACAAACCTATTTCTTTCATAAATAAATAAAAATATTAATTTAATAGGATCTGGATTCACTTAACCTAATTATTTAAGACGTCATAATGGCATTTAGGGCAGCTAATTTATTTTTACAAGTCATGATGGAATTTAGGACAAGTTGATCTTAATTCTTCAAAAATTCTGCTCGGTTAAATTTAAATAATTGCCCGTAAAAACAATCAGTATAGGTTCCACGGAATTTATTTCTTTTTTTAGTATTCTGTAAAGCAAAACGTGCTTTTACCACAATTTGTAGATTCTTTTTAAAAGACTCCGATTCTGTGACTGGGCAGGTTTTGTCACGTAGTATTTGAATATTAATCTTTGAAAGCGGCGCGGGCATGCCCTGCCACAATGTAGGTGGCTGATCCCTGGCAGTCGGGAAAGTGAAATACCCCATCCCATGTAGCTGCTGTCACAGAGATTCGAACCGGTAATCTGACGGCCAATATTTCAAAATGATTTTTTTCCCTTCTAAATGCCTTTTTTTTTTCTTCTTAATTTGGATTTTGTGTAATGCTTTGTTTAACTGTAACACGCTGTTCTAATGGGATATCCGGTAACACAGTAGCAGTTTTTAAAATTATTTTTTATTTTAAAATATATTAAAATAATTTTTTTATTTTTTAAAATTTATTTTTAATATTAGCATGTTAAAATGATTTAAAAACACATAACAATATTAATCTAAAATAAAAAATAAAATTCTAAATTTTATGAAACTTCAATTGCTAATATTCCCCAACCAAGTCTCTCTCTTCTCTTTAAAAGAAAATTTTATATTTTTCATGTAAGTTATGCGTCAATATATATATATATATATATATATATATATATATATATAATAAATCATAAAATAAAAAAGGACACGCTCACCAAGCAATATATTTTGCTTGGTTTTCTTATTAATTAGAACCAAAATGACACGGGACTAATAAAGTAAGATGGATATTTTTTCAGACCGAATCTTTTTAATATTAAATAGACATCTTGCTTGTCCATTCCAAGCCTTTATTATTTTCCTGGGTGTTATATGATCATTTAATGATATTGTTTACCAAAAATGTAATGACACTCAAGATGAAGAGTACTTGTGGGGTAATTAAGAAGAGTTTAGATGATTGTTTTATTTGTTTCCTAGCCTACTTCTCTAATTATATTACTAATCCCTTCTTTCTTCGAACTTAAACTACATTTATTAATGTCAGGGGAGACTCCTGGGCTTGAGGTTCTAAAGATAATTAGTGAAATTACAATAAATTATTAGCAGATATTAGTCTGATTTTTAAAACATTAATCAAAGCTAGAGAGTAATGGGGCACAAATCAAGCAAGGGCGGACCATGTAAACACTTCAAGCTTTTTTTAAATATGGCGACCGGCAATCCAGATGTGCAATTGTTAAGCAAATACACTTGTCATCATGCTTTCGATCGCCCGGCCACGGAAAATGCTGACATTTTAAGAAGATATATTTAACTTAAACGAGACTGCTAGTTTGGATTGAAAGCTAGCTAGTCCTGTATTAGGACAGTTTATGCTTCACGCCCATTCTTCCTGGCATAGTTTATTTATTTAATCAAACAATATTGTTTTAGATAAGAAATTAAAAAAATTACAGAGAGAGTTACTCTGACTAGATATCATCTAAATTTAAATGAAGATCAGTTTTAACCGGTTAGTCTCTAAACTAGTTAAAAAAAACTAGGTTTGGGTTAGGCTTTGAATCGATGGGTTACCGAATTGACGTGTTGAACTATTATAGGCTGTTAATAACTAGGCTTAGTTACGATTTTATTTATCTTCAAGTGTGCTCGAGTTTTCTGCCCCTACCTTGCATGGCAATTGCCTTTGGAGGAATGTTCGGCTATGTTAAGAAAATTTATTTTTGGTGAGTCGATTTGAAGCGAGGGGGGCAAATCTTTGTTCAGTCATACAAAGTTTTTAATTTGAGATACTCCTAATCTGGCAGACCTATAATAATTAAAAGAAACTTGCTTGATCTAGAAATTGCCACCCCCGTTGCTTTCTCTCTGGGATGTCTTTAATCTACAAAATATTTCTTCCCGTTTGAATTTACACTTTTCTCTTTTTTAAATTAAAATAAAAACAAGTGAAGAAAGCACCTGTCGATGTCACGAAAATGTTACTAGTTACGCTAACCACGCATACCACAAATACTGATTCATGTCAAATCGTCGCCATGAGCTGTATTTATCTCATGAATCATCAACTGAACAACATTCGCTCATGTTTTCAATTGCTCTTCTAAGATTTTGACATGAATAGATAGATAGTAAACCTTAAGCTTTTTCATAAAAGGTTTTTAAGTTTCTACACTAAAAATAGAGAGAGATGATTGTGACCCAAACCTGCTTGTGTAATTAAGGAAGGACCATGACTTTACTACCATGGGATGACATAGGGACAGGGTGTGTGTAGTGTGGATGTGGGGGGTGCCGGTGCCCGTGCCGGTGCCGCAAATTGCCGAGAAGGGCACTATCATTCTTACCATACAAGGGCAGACACTAGTGATGGATGGGGTGTCCTTGTTTCCTTGTGTCGTTTTGGGTTTTGGAATAGCGACAAAATTAAATTAAATACACCACCGAAATACATGTGAAACGCGTTCATAAAACTTGTGCGTGGAAAGTTGAATATACACAAGGATGATTGAAATACTGGTATCCTATTTATCTTCTAGGATTTCCATTAAAATATTTAAAGTATAATTTAACTAGTTAGTTTTTAGATTTTTTTTTATTAGTTATTAGTTTGAATCTTATAAATTTTTGGGCTACTGAAAGCTTGCATGATCGTTAATATCAGAGTCCGTGAGATTAGTCGAGGTACTCGCAAGCTGGCCGAACACCCATATTAATAAAAAAAATATCCATTATATTTACTATTAAGTACTTTTTAGAGAAATATATATATATATATATTGATGAATTCCAAAATTAAAAATGCTTAAAATAAGAGTAACGTGTGTGATAATTGTTTAATTTCTTAATTCAAGCAATCTGATTAATTCTTTATAGTCAAGGTGTCTGGTGACTTGATATGAAAAATCCAGAGAGTTGTCAACTAGTAGTATGTTGTGCATGATAAGCCAAGATGAACGGTATTTATAGTAGTAATAGGTGATGTCAGGTGACCGATAGTTATTGTAGTAGCAAATGATGTTTAGTGAGCCAAGTAGATAGTAGCTATGGTTGTAACAGGTGATGTCTGGTAAGCTAAGATAACCAGTAGTTATGGTAGTAGCAGATGGTGCATATATGGTACGTCATGTGATCGATAGCTGGTACCTACACTATGTTCTTTTTTACGGACATAAAGAGGACTCTCCAATGGTAAAGTCAGTAAGATTATAGAGAGAAAAAATACAATAATATTATAAAAAGATATAATCTAAAAATATATGTGCTGAAAATATTACAAATAAAATGATCATGAACTTTTAACTTAAATGATTTATAGTGTATTTATTATTCATGAATCTTGTCATTTTATAAAAATAATGAACTAAAATATAATTTTATCCTTATAATATTTCGAGTTATATTATAATTAAAATATTGAAGGAGCAACCGGAGTATTTTATAACTTAGTTATCGAAGCTGGTAATGGTACGAGATGGATTTAATAACCCAGGGAAAACAGGGAGTGTTTAAATTCATCAGCAAACTAGTGAATTTGCAGACGAGCAGCTCCTTCTGGGTTTGATTCTCTATTGGCTTAATTGATTACTTGCCCAATTTGCTCACCAACCAAAGAGTTTGGATTTCCAAGCCTTGATTAATGCTAGCCAGTAACGCTGTCAAAACGTATCCCTTCCTCTTCTCCTCCTTGCTTTTACACCAACCAAACAATTCATCAAGCTTACTTTTATTTCCATGAGAATATAGGTAAAGTAGAAATATCTTAAATTTACTTCTCTATTTCGACAAAAATATTTAAGACAGGTGGCTTGATTAGCTACGTGTTTACATCAAATGAGGGTGACCTTATATATATATATATATATATATATATTGCGGGCGACCAATCTCGATGCATGGACTCTAATGAGCAACGTGGTAAATAGAGTAATACTACTTTCAGAATCAATGCTCCAGCATTAATTAAAATGGGCGTCCTTAAAATTAGTATGACATCCGAAAAGGCATTTAAAAAATCAAAAGGGACATGATCAAATAAGTTGATGAAAATATGATTCCAAAAATCATTAAAGACATCATGATTTCAGGGATGATCTTTAGTTTTTTGCTTTTTTTCATTAATTAAAATTAATTAAGATAAAAATAATAATATTCCCGATATCTAAGTAAATAACTAACACTATAGATTTTATAAAAAAAAAAACCAAGATTGACATATTAATTTTAAATAATGATCAAATTTTCATTAATTTTATAAAGTCAGCCTTATGTATTTGTTACCCATACTATTCACGATGTGTCTTGTACATCGTGTGTGTATGTTGTGTTGTATAATTTTATAAAAAAATTAAGTTATTAAATTTTTTTCTGATTTAAATCATAAATTTAGTAGGTAATTTAGATTAATTAAAATAATATTATTTTAAAAACAAATTAAACTAGATTACGAGAAGGTTGACAATATCCAACTCTGAATTGATTTTCTAAAACGTGACCTGAACCGTCCCTCCAAACGTATATTAACTATGTAAAAAATGGGGTGCTTATTGATTAAACACTGGTGGGAAATTGAGATTAAGTATATAATAAGTAATAATGTAAAAAAAAAAGAAGAAAATAATTAGAGAGGGTTTGGTAGGGTGCGTGACGAGGGAGGGAGGAGTGTTTGTGTGCGTGTGAGTTTGTTTGGTGGTAGGTGAGGATGTGCTTGCGGGTGGTGGAGAGCTACTACGCTTTCCTTTCTCTTGTTTTTAGTGACGCATCTCTCACCTTTCGCTGACGCATGTCGGTTTTTCCTATCAAATTTTTTTCTCCGTGTTTTTTTTTTAATTTCAATTTCCTAATTCTTGTCGTTAATTCCAACGGATTGCCCACTCGCATTTTGAGCGCGTTGAGTATGTTTCTACTATATTATTAATTAAAAAAAATCTATTCACCTCATCTAGTCTATTACTGTCCTGTCCTTATTCCACTTGTTTAAAAGGTTATTCAGGATCAAAGTTATTAATCCTGGTCTATTTAAAATCGGGGTCACGAATGAAATTAGTTAATTGAAATTAATTTAAAATATTATTGTTTGAAATTTTTTTAAAAAAAAAATTAAAAATATATTATTTTAATTTTTTGAAGTTAAATAGAGTTTTAAGAATCATGAATTGACTAATTAAATTATATCAAATTAATTTTTATTTAGTTTAATTTAAAACTCTTATCTGTATTGAAAACTCAGAACCAACAAACCACCAAAATTACTCGACAACCAGGTCAGATTTAACAATATAGGTTAGGATGTTATTTTCCTTGATTTTGTTTTAGAAAACCAATTAAGGTACTAATTGTCATATATATCATAGCTCGTTAATCACACAAATGTAATTCCTCAATTTATTCAAGGTATTTTAATTTATTATACAAGTATAAATATTCTTCATTGGTCGTGATCAATCCATGATCCGTATATACAAGTATTTTCTCTCTCTATCGAGAAAGAAGTTTTTTGGGAATATTTCCAATGACTAGAGAGTTGTGCCATTGTAAGGCCTGACTAGAAGAGGATTTAATATGATAAATTAATAATAACCTCTTATTACCACTCTAGGATAACAAGCTACTAATTATGTCGCACTAAAAAAATTACCGAATGAATTGTAATCTACACAGTATTATTAAGAG
>Ga0325414_1008773_pt1 | contig 10693 bp, 8 predicted proteins | sample PopdelMetagenome_8_FD_206183 | JGI IMG/M metagenome (GOLD analysis project Ga0325414, IMG submission 206183) | Populus deltoides microbial communities from Bellville, Georgia, United States - Leaf-PdKOR-R3 | ecosystem: Host-associated > Plants > Phyllosphere > Phylloplane/Leaf | place: USA...
TGCTTAGCATTAGGATGCCTTATGACAACATTAAGTCTTGATAGAGCCTCTGGAAAGAACTAATAAATGTTACTTGCAAGTACAAAAAAAAATCAATGCTTTTACTCCCACTAGAGTAAAAAATCAACTCCTTCAGGACACAGACAAAAATTACCTCCAACTAAAGATTTAAACACGGACCCACCAAATTCTGCACAAACACCAAGTCCATATACAGCTGCCTGAAAAATAAACACACAACTTGGATGGGAATATTGCAAAATTGAGTCAAACAACTACCAGAGCATAAATAGCGCAGACCTGCCGAACATCTGGGTTTTCATCGTTGCATGCCTCCAGTAAGAAAGGAAGATATGTGTCATAATATCTGTCCATCCACATTGTAACAGTAGCATCAAACAACGGTTCTAGATAATGAAAACCAGTACGTAAGAATGTGTTTGTGTGTGTTCTCTAGAAGCTTACTTAAGAGCCGCCTCACGACACTGCTCTGCAACATCATCAAAAATGCAAATTGCAATCCTTCTCTCTTCAGCAGTCTTATCCTTGCCCTACATTCATGAAACATGTCAGGCAAATAACACGAATAAAACTAGCAAAACCATTCATAGCATTGTTGTCAATCAATGGCTAAGGATGAAAATTGTGCTTTCAATGCATTGAACTTTTTAGTTGAAGATCTCGTCCACTCTTTCTCACAAATGAGAAATTCTATTTCTGAATATTGATCGCAACCGTTGGTGCTCTTTGGTAAAAACATTTGCTCATAGGGATGGAAACAATTTAGCATACACCAAGAGAAAGCAACTATCTTTAGAATGTATGCTAATGTGAAATGGAAATGTCAAAATCAATTATATGCACAGAAATTCATGCCACCTTAAATCATGCAGTGTGGATGTTAATTAGTACCAATTAGTTTTAGACACGTAAATAGTCAGCAATTTACACCATAAAATACAAAAAAAGTTAAAGCCAATTTATTAGAGCATTTCTCTACCCCATTATCATCCATTAAACAGCTACAGTGGCCACCATAACTGGCATATTTGCAAATAAACACCACCATTCCAATCCCTAGATGGAATGCAAAAATATTATCTACATAAAATTAGCCTTTCTATATTTTCTAAACTATAGTTGCTGGAAATAAATATTTAAACCAACAAATCCATGTTAACACCAGTTACAGCCTTGCATAAGAGCAATGCAAACGACACATTTAAGATAGGAGCTCAAACAGAACTCAGATACCAGAAATTTGATAGCTTTCAGGCAACATTAACACATCAAAACGAACCAAAAGAGAAGTTACACTGTATCATCCATCAAGATGACTGAAACAAAAAATAAGTACAAAAGCAATAAAAACTTAATGATATACAAAAATCAAATAGGTAACAAGGAAACTAAAAACAAATCCAGAATCAGGAGCTACTAACACACAATCAACCTTCTCATCGAAAAAAAACAGTGAAAAAATATAATAGTAAATATAAAAATTCCTCAAGGTGACAAAGCTCAGAAAAGACTTGTAATCGTGGATGAAGACTTACCCACATAGGAGTCAGGTAGGATGATAGTTCCTCAAATAAAGGCAAGAAAGAGGCTTTGAATGTTTTAATCAGAGTTCCCAAGATTTCACCGACCTGAAACCAGAAATTATACAACTAAGGAACATGAACTTCAAAGTTTATGAAGAAGAAATCAGTCCATGTTATTGTGATATATACTGACTTGGTCAAAAACATCCTCCTCTTGCTCATTTTCCTCCTTGATCAACTCGCTCTCCTCTGCATCAAAGTCTTCAGCTTTGGCTCTATCTGCTCTCTCTCTTTTTCGACTGGAGCTGGCAGTGATGACCAGTTTTATCTCATCTACAATGGATCGCACTTGGTTTTCATCAACAAATGTCCCAGATATCTGAAAGAAGAAACAGAAGATTGCAAAACACATTCAGGGATTTCACATTGATTGCAGCACAGATTGGGCAAGAACACAAGATTCCAAAAAAAAAAAAATCAATTCCTAGTTTTCTCTTCACATGTAAGATGATTTCCAACTTTTATCCAGAATTTGATGCAGGATGAATTACAAACACAAAACACAGTGGGAAAGCAAAGAAATTGACATAAATAAGTTCATTAAGGAATACAACAAACCTGTAAGCATTCATTTAATGCATCCAACATGTTTGCACAGATCTCAGTATCAGGTTCCTGCAATCAATTTAATAGTCAAGAATTTCATCACTTCAAAGGGACATTAAATTAAAAGTAAGATTATACCAACACAGGAAAAAAGAAAAGAAATGCAGGTGACCTTGTGCAATGCTTCAACCAGAGCGGGAATAATATAATCAGACAGCTGCTTTATATAAGACTCATTGCGACCTTGCGCAAGTCCTTTCTCTACAGCTAATTTTGCAGAGCGCAGAAGTTCTGGCATGGCTGGAGAAGAAAGTAAATGACTCCAGTGAGTATTGTTGAATTTCAAATAAGGACAGGGGAACCAAAGGAAAAGAGATCCACATTATCAATTCAATACCTGAAACAGCTGCTTTCCTAACCTCTTCATGGAAATAAAATTTAAGAAGAGGTACTAAAGTTGGAGCAACCTGTGTGTAAAATGTCATTATATCAGCATCATGGAACTGGAAAGTTACGACGAGTATAAAATATAACAGTTCTTAATATGTTTCACTGACAAACCTGATCGATCCATGGAAAGAATCCTTCCTTCAACTCATCAGCATAGCAACATAACATATTACAAGCAGTAGCTTTTTCTTCCAGAACACTAGTCTTGATCCCTATTCTTTTGTCACCAAGGGTGATGGTTTCCATGCTGTAACAGAAATACACATCTTAGCAAGACACAAGACACCAAACATGAGTTCATCTGTGTCTAGATGCATATGATCACAAGCAATCATGCACATGTGTGTCCGAGAGAGAGGGAGGGGGTGCCCTAGTTACAGTCATATAAATATAGTAACTTACATATGCGTGCATCTTGAACTATTGATCTAGGTAAATGAACTTGACAAAGAGTTCTGCCAATAAATTACATAAAAAATTGATGAAATCAGGTTCAAGGAAAATATATACACCTTTCATCATCAGTATCATCAATGTCATTATCTGAATCTGCAGACGTAATGGTTACATCAGGCTTGAGTTGAGCAGACTGAAGCAAAGGTGGCATGACAACACTCATATAAGGAAGAAAATCTTGTCCCAAACATTTGCAAAGTCTGGCCCATGCCTATGACAGCAAAGAATAAAAGATCATGAGACAAGAAAATAACAAAATGATTCTAAGATTTTCTGCACATTTTTTAGTGATCAAAGTATACTTGGAGCATGTAACTTGTTGTTGGATCATCCGACTCCATCTGAGATCCTTGCAATGACATAAGTACATCCATAACCTGGACAAAAACAGAAAAGATAAAAAGACATGCCAAAATATAAGAACCAGACTTCTCAATTTATGGGTGAGTATTTTAGTACATAGTGATAAGAATAAGGATGTCAAAAGAAAACAAGGGCAGATCATTGATAAATTCTCCCCTATCCCAGGGTCAAAAAAAGTTTCCACATTTTAAAGGTATTCCATGAAAGACGTGATAAACTCAAGGAACCACTCCTTAAAAAAGAAAAAGAGTCGTGCTATGCAATGAAACCTACCTGCTTGGCATCATCCCTGAACTTATCCTTCCCCACAGCCATCCCAACTAGACTAATGCACTCCATAGATTTGGCACGAAGCATGCAGTTAGCCTTGTCATTTGCATTCACCAAGATGGTCTTCAAGTAAGGCATAACTGCATCATAGTATTTTTGGAAGTGCTCCTATGAAACTAGAGACTGTTAGACCAAATCTTCCATAAGACGAACTAAATAAGAAACCAAGAAGATATTATACATTACCTGAGAGGAATCAGCAACTGATGCCAAAGCAGTCAATGCTCCCTCTTGCACCATTTGTTTTCCATTCTGCACCACATATATGCCATATAATGACATAAGAAATTTGTGTCTGTGATAAAAGGTGTAATCAGAAAAATTATTTAAATTTTTTTTTCCTACTCTCTTGTGAATATACCTGTAGAAGAACAAGCAATTTGCTCACTACTCCATCTAAGTAAGGTGTCAAAATCTCTGGAGTGCAGTTCTCACTGAAGTTAAGAACTGCTGAAGCAGCATGTGCCTGTCACAAAAGAATACAATGACTAATCAGTTACTGGATAGAACAACGGCATAATCTTTGACTGCATCTCTGCCATATAAACACTAACCCCACCCATTCAAAAAAAAAGTAATAACATAGAATAATGCATATTGATAGTGGGAACGAACATGAAAATAGGTATCAAAATAAGTGAAATGAGCTGTGATCCCTGCATGATCACTTTCCAGATTCTCATCCCGTCATATAAGAAATCCAACACCAGCATAAAAGAGGAAAAAAAAAATGAAGAGCATGCCATAACATCATTTAAGTAATCTAAAACCAATGTTAGATACATATTGTTATTTCCGACACTTTTTGTGTGCATGTCTGCATGACAGAAATTTATTGACAATCAACATTTGTTCTTGATTTCTATCCCTCAAAATTAACTGAAAAGGTGAAAGAAAAAACATCAACAAACCCATTAATGTTTTCCAACAGATTCAGGGGAAATGCTTTGTATAGCTGACAATTGTTTGGACACAACTTCTTTTATGCAGACCACACATTCCCAACAAAAGAATTAATTCAGTCAGCACTGCAGTGAGCTAGAATAGATGCAACAGGAGATAATCATATAATCCATGCCAGTTAGAGCAGTCACACCAGCCCCCTGTCTTCTAGCAATAAAAATAAAATGTCTCAACCGCAAAAACTTAGGGCCACAAAAAGCAATTTACATTCTAGCTCAAAACAATCAAATGGCCATGAAAGTTACCCTCTTACTCTACCATTGTGAGGGTGTTTTATGTTTCTATTTCAAAATCAGATACTGACATCAAATACTTTCTAACATCATTAGCTATTCTTGGGCAACTTAGAGATTCCAAGTATTCTCTACTCCTAATCAATTGAGACAGTCATCAAATCAGATGGATAGATAATAAACGGGTAAAATCTCATTCTATTAACAAATCTTTCAAGTCCAATAAACAAGTCAGATGGTTTGGGTACAAACAGATGCGATGTATGAAAGGAAGCAATCAATATAGGTGCTGGAAGTGACATGAGCTTTACTTGATCATAAGTCCACAATTAGAAGCTTATTGCAAGTGTTTTATATAGTTACTATTCACCAAACTGAAAGGATCAAGATCAATCACAACAAGAGCTACTTTAACAAACAATCAGCTTTAATCAAAATCACATGAAGCAAATATATTCTAATTGAGATACTGTCTACCAAATTTAGAATTGGTAACTTGAAAAAACACAAAGCAATGAGCATGGCTAACCTGAACTCGAGGATTCTGAAAATCATCCATGGCAGCTGCTAATGCAGGCAAAACCCTTTGATGGTATTGGTTTTGCAAATCTGGACCCAAATCCGTGGACAACTGCCCAATTGCATTAATAGCTGCCCATCTCACACGGGGATGTGGATCATAAAATGAATTTAGGACCATTGTAACTACTTGTTCCAGATTTTTTAGCATTACCTATATCAGCAAAACAATAAGAACATAAATAACAAGAGAAATCAAAACATTTCTAAAAACAATTCCTGGATATGTTATGGTACAAACCAATACAATTCCATTTCAAACTTTCCCACAACAAATCACTTCAAGACTTTGAAGATTGAAACAACAATATTCAGAATATTCAGTGACATTAACTGAGTGGTTCTCACCAACATCCAATACGTTCCGACATAAAGAAAGCAAACGCATGCAAACAGCATTACAGAATAGCATAATGAAACTTAAAACAGCTTATTATTAACGATATGACTACACATTACTGAGAAACAAAAAACCTGGACATCATTTGTAAATGCAATTCATTCCAAAATGACAAAATCAAATGCATAATGCAATAGTTAACATTAAAAATATAACTTCACGGCAACTGTCTATATAACTAGGCATTACAACTATAGGAAAAAACAATATATTTCTATATCTTGGAGTACCCTTCAAAAGCATATATACATAACCAAACTTGAACAGCATATCATCAAGACATTAATCACAACTCGCCAAAAAAAAGAGAATATAGTCGTCGGTTATTTCTATATACCTTAGAGCAACCTTCAGCAATCTGAGCTAATGCAATAAGAGCAGCATGATGTTTCTGCCACTCAGGAGCCGCCAAATAGGCAGGCAATTGTTCCGAAGCAACTGGAACAATAGTGTTCCCACCCAAAGAAATCGCCAACCTATCCAAACACTCTTGTCCCATGCTATAATTACTCGATTCCCCTGCATCTTCATCCTCGTTCTCTGCACTGTGCCATGCTGGATCATCCTCAATATCCAGCAACATGCTCATCAATATCGCAAACAATCTACTAATAAACTGAGGTAACTTTCTCATCATCCCTGGTGCCCTCTCCCTAGCTTCCGCCAACGTGATCACAAACTCAATAGCCAAATGCCTAGTCCCTTCCTCCAAACCCTCTGCCTCGGCAATCTGCAACATTGACCCCACAACATCCACCAGCTGCCTCCGCAAGAACCTGGGCTCCGCCCCTGCCAATTCAATCAACAACTCCAACGCCTCCTGTGCTGTCGCCTCATTCCCATTATTCAACGCCTCCGTTAAAGTCCTAATCATCGACGGCAACAAATCCTGAAACCGGTCCCTCTCAGACGTATTATTCAAACACTGGATAAAGTTAATCACAGCATTCAAAGCCGCGATTTTCACATCGAAGTTCGTGCTGGATCCCAAACACTGTAGAAAAACCCCGTGCAGCTCCTTGATATAGGGAACCAAACTCTCTCCAATATACTGCGACAGCTGTGCGAAAATCAAAAAAGCAGATTCCTGCAACTTAACAGAATCTGACGTCACACACTGAAACATAAACGGCAAAAGCTCTGGCCATCCATTATCAGGCAAAATCCCGGAAGCAAGCTCGGAAACGGTGTCGCACAACTTCTTGGTGATCGATTTAACAGATTCCTGCTGGAGACAGGCAAGCAGGATCGATTTGAGAGAGGACTGAGTTTGTAACGAGAGGCGCGGCCAGAGGTAGGAGTCGTCTCGAGTGAGGAGTTTACGGAGGAGGACGGCTGACATGGCACGAGCATCAAGGTGAGGAGAGAATTGAAGGAGTTGAGCGAGTTTGAGAGAGAGTGAGTTAGGATCGTGTTGTTTGGCGAGGTTGAACAGAATCTCGGCTTGAGATCGGGTTTCATTAGAGGAAGACATAAGGGAAGAGATTAAGATTTCGAATTGAGAAGGATCGCCGGCGAGGATGGCAGCGAGTTGAGATTGCTGGAATTGAGTTGACTCGTCCATGGTGGTGAAGAATTAGGGTTTGTGGTGGTGGCGGTAGTGGTGGAGGTGGCTAGGTTTCTTTTGGGGGGGTTTAGGGATTAGAGGGAGTGAGAAAGCGAGAGAGAGAGATTTTTTTTTTTTTTCCTCTCTTAGGGTATTTTTGGAGGAGAGAGGGAAATAAGGAGGGGAGGGAGGGGGGGGGGGGGTGTGTGAAAGGAAGGGGAGGGGATTAGGGCAAAGTAAGAAAGAGAGAAGGATAGGATTGGATTAGCTGGAATTTGTGTGTTATGATTAAAGGGTTTTTTTTTCCTAAATATATGTTTGTTTGCTGAATATTAGTTATTTTTAAAGTAATTTTTAAAATTAAATTAATTTCTTTATTTGATAAAATTATAGAAAATAATTTAGAAAATACTTTCTAGTGTTTTAGTACATCATATAAAATAAATTAAAAAATATTTTATTAATATTTTATTTTTTTCAAATTTACATAATATATATAACATTAAATATAAATATTTGACCATATAAATAATGAAATATAAAAAGTGTAATAGTGAATGTTTTAATTATATTATATATTTATATATAGCTTATTTTATAAAATATAATTATATATATAATATAGATATTATAAATATAATATAATAGATATATAACCTTGTTAAATATACATCTACAACAACTATAATTTTTTTAGGTGTTTTTTTTAAAGAAAATAAAGTGTTTTTCAAAGATAACAAAATTCTATAATAAAAGATTAATTTTTTTTATTATAAATCATTTTCTTCGGCTAACTTTTTATGAATTCATAAAATATGTAAAAAAAAAACTTTTTTTGTTTTTCTTTTTGAATAGAAAAATAAAAATATTTTATTTTTATCAAGATTGATTTGAGATAATTTTATCTTGATACATGTAAGTTGTTTCAATGATACACTCATATAAAATCCAAATGTTTATTATATTTTTTAATTAACGTGAGTGTTCAGGTTAGTTTTGTGTGTATCTCGATTTATTTTACGGGTCCTGAAGTTAATGGTCATATAAACTTTCAATGGCCCTGAGGTTTATGAGACTCGAATTAATGATATCTTAAAAATAAATGTATTCTATGATAAAATTTCTAAACGAAGATAAAGTATTTTCTCGTCAATTTTTAACAAATATTTCACACTTGCTTTGTTCTAAAAGTAAAGGTGATTATTTTTTGTTCGGTTTGGTTTTTATATAAATAAAAAAATCAACCAAATCGAATATATTTTTTTAAAAAAACCGAAACCGGTTCAAACCGACCAGTTTCGGTTAAGTTTTTTTAGAATAAAAACCGGTCTGGCTCAGTTTTTCCCTGGTTTGGCTTAATTTTTTTCCGTTTTTTCAGTTTCGGTTCGGCTTTTTTATTTTCAGGCTTACAAAATCAAACCGGCTGATTTTTTCAAAATTCTAATCGGTTTTTTTACTATTCAGTTTTTTCAATTTTCTCAGTTTAATTAATTTTTTAATTTTTTTACTCACCCCTCTCTAAAAGCATCGGATAAAATTCTTACCCTTAATCTAAACTTTAATATATACACCGTAATGATAATGGAAAAGGAAATATGTAAGTCGAGGAAGAATAATATTTGTATGGAAGTACACGTGGAACAATATGATAAGGAAGACCTAGCCTGCCTCAATTATTTGCGGAGTCTTTTGTCTTCAGAGAGTTTATGAGTCATGACGTGTGAAGATGATGGTAGCACCATGACATAGAGAGATGGTGACCCGCCATGGATTTCAAAATCATCCAGCTCATTTCATTCCCTTGTTGTTAGGGTTCATATATAGATTGAAGAGAGTGCTTATTGATATTATTATATTACAATAATTATTACCAGAAGGTAAAAAGAAATATTGACTCGTAATTAAACTACCATGAAAGTCAAGTAATTTCACTATTAACCCAACTTTTCTGCCATTCTTAGGGTTTGGCTTCCTGAGCTACGTAACTTTACCATAATCCATATAGTTTGAGATTTGACTTGTACTTCAATATGTTAATGGATTTATTCATCACATTATTATTTTTTATTTAGTAGCATATATATGTTTAGATTTGTTCCCGCGCTCCTTCGTGGATAAAAAAAAAATTGACATAAAAAAATACTAGATTAAAAAAATATAAGATCCAATATACTAGTTAAAGTGGTAATTTAAATATTATAAACAAAAGAACACAGCAACAATAAATAAACTCACCAAACAAATAACAAAAAAAGTAAAAAGAACAAGATCTTAGCCCATCCAAATTGCCCCCGCAAACCTAATATTAGAGGATGAAACTGTAAAATAACATTTTTTTATTAAAAAATCATATTAAACCGGGTAAACTTGCAAACCCCGCGACAATAAGTATAAAATTAGGATAATATCATAGAAAAAATAACAAAAAAAAAAGTTTAAATGATGAAATTGAAATAAATCTATTAAAAAATGATAAAAAACAAAAATGAACTCGCGTTAACCTTTGAAATCGGTGATCTAGTAATGAACTTGTAGCTAACTTCATAGAAGGCAAACCTTACAAAATAACAAAGCAAAACTAAGAAAAAAAATTATTAAAACATCAGCTTAAAAAAAGAAAAAAAAACAGGCAAAACTGAATGAACTTTCTAAATATGATTTAATTCCTAAAACTTGTCACCCGTGAAATTCTAAACCCGAATTCAACCAATAAACTTAATTCCTAAGCAATTTCATTTTGAGAGAGGAAATCATGGAAAAATATTAAGAAAAAAAACTTGTAAAAGCAAAAAAGATTGCAACAAAAAAAAATGTGGATAAAATTTGATAGAAAAGAATCCAAGAAGGATGAAACTGCAAAAATTAAAAAATAATCCCAAACAAAAAATAAATAGCAATTAATTTTTTTTATAACTCCTGAAAATTTAATTTTTTTTTATTTCTCATAATTTTATAATAAAATGTAAATTAAATACTTTTTTTTCTTTTTTTATGTCGTAACTGGACACTGTCTATGAATGAGCAATTACTTTCAAGAGGAGGAAAAACATGTTAACTTAAAATCCATTTTTTTTTTAATTTTACCATGAGCAGCTCAATCCCTTAATTAGCTTAAGGTCAGTACTGTACTTAGTAAAATTCCAATCTGTTTTCTTCCTTTGATTATAAGAAAATTATACCCTCTAATATTCAGAAGCAATTAAGTGGCAATTGCATAGATAAA
>Ga0325414_1008778_pt1 | contig 10692 bp, 5 predicted proteins | sample PopdelMetagenome_8_FD_206183 | JGI IMG/M metagenome (GOLD analysis project Ga0325414, IMG submission 206183) | Populus deltoides microbial communities from Bellville, Georgia, United States - Leaf-PdKOR-R3 | ecosystem: Host-associated > Plants > Phyllosphere > Phylloplane/Leaf | place: USA...
AAAAAAAAACTGAAGCCAGTGGGTTTAGCTTTTCCCTGCTATTTCTTTCAAATCAGGCACTATGCAGTCCATTACAGTGTTCTTACTTGGTAGCTAGTCTGTGCGTGTTCTTGGGGTAAAAAAGACACGACTCGTTTTCCCTCTTCGACTCACTAGCGAGGGACTCGACTCAATATTCGCTAGGCTTCTGCCGGTGACTAGACATGAGGAACGGCGATTGCTACGATAATCTGTGGGAGCATGAACGTTTTTCTGAGATGTTAATCAAGCTGTTTACTGAAGCTATGAAGAACCGTCCAAAAGTGAAAACTGGAGCACAGAATGAAAAGTGATGCGAGGCCTTCGAAAGGAAAGAACAATTAACAGGGAGATGAATCCACGGTTTATCGTTGCCTCCGCAGGGAAATGGAATCTAGCGAGGAGCATTATTATTATAGAGTATGAAACTCAAACTGTGCTCCACGCTAGAGACAATTCAGTACAACCTGGCTGGGCTCTGAAATCTTGATATACAGACACGAATTAGATATAAATAGCAGATTGACGAGAACAATTCACCGGAACAATCAAAGATTTGTTTATGACACTCAAGCTAACTCTAAGGTCACAACAAAATTTTGGAACAAGCTGCTCAATATGAATGGAATCAAGCTAGCCATAGTCTCACATGATAGGATTGTACTAGCTATTTGATGATTTTGCCGCCTCCCGGGTTGAATAATTTGTTTTTTTCAACATAAAAAAAATAAATATAACAGCATTTCACTTTTTTTATATATATAAAAAATCTCAATTATAACTTTAAAAATTTATGTATCTTTTTAATTGAATGAATTAAAAATTAATTGTGCAACTGAAATAAATAATTAAGTTCGGTCTCTAACCAACCAAAATTAAATAATTAAATCTTTATTTAAATCATGAACTCAATTAGTTTCAACATTTTTTTTTCATGTAGCTATATGATAAGAAAAATAAAAACTCGTGGAATTGAGAACCAACTAAATACCAGAGTATCTGTTTGAGATCGCAATAAACCTGTAAATATCAAATCAAAACAAATTATGTTATTCAATTAAAAATCAACAAAATATTAAAGGATAAAATTAAAAAAAAAATAAAGTAAGAAAAATCAATAAAAACCCAATTGTAAAGGATCAAATTGAAAATAAAATTAACAAAAAAGGTAAAAAAAGGCCCGGGAGAGCGGCCCATGCGCCCAGGCCTATCTATTTTTTTAATGAGGCAGACGAACCAGATTTTTACCATTGTGGTGACTGAAAAATTGAAACATGTGTTTTTTTTTTCTAGAAACATATTTCCAACACATTTTGTTTTACCCTAAATACCTATAAAATACCATAAACACATTGATAAACATGTATATGCATCAAACAACCTAAAAATCACCCCAAAACCAAAAACAAAACCATAACAAAAAAAGTTTCCGTGCTTAGATCTTTTGCCTCATGAAAAGCTAAGGGTAAGAAGCACATATGATAAACTGCTCTCATTGAATGGAACTTATTAACACCAAAATTAATATTTTTTTAGTTAGAATAGGTGTTAATCGATACTTTCTTTCTATATCACCAGAATCCAACTACTTTTTCTCTTTTCTTTAAAACTAGGGACTAAAAAAATATAAAAAATAAAGTTTTGAATCAAAACTAAATTTTCAAAAAATGGAGGGACTAGAAGTTTATAAATTAAAAAGTATGAGGACCAAAGTGTATTTTTTGATTAAATTTCAAAACATCCACCTATTTTCACTCCTTTCAATCTTGTCCTTGATCAATAAATTTAAAGTAATTAGACTAGAACCTGGTTTGGGCCAAGTTACTGGACCAGGTAACGTTAGTATTAAGATGAAGTCAAGCCCAGTCTTAAAATTGATAAGTTTGGTTAGGCTTTATATGCCTGCATGTCATACAAATTTTTTTTTTCTTACAACATACACAATCACATACTGTAAGTTTGTTAAATGTAATAAAAACTCATGAGTCCTACCCACCATGATAATCCAGTTTACTTAATTATATTACAATGTGCTTATGTTTCTCACTGCACAGAACTGAAGCTAAATACAAGAGCCTTCTTTTAATAAATCTTCTCTATGATTTCATATTTGACAATTGACTGAAATTTCCAGGACAATCTGATTTCCTCTTACAGGAGAGCTTGCAATATTTTGGTTCCCAAGTCTAAGCTGGTTAGTTTTTTATAAACTTTTGTTATCTCAGTAAGATATACAGATTTATTTTGGGAAGAAGTCTTTCATGATTCAGTTCACCTCTTGTACAGTTGCATATATGGGACTTCTCAGGGCAGACAATCCAATTTCTCATGGATAATAGGATCAACCTGCCATATGATATCCTGGGAGAACATGGCAAAGAGGTGACTGATTTGTTTATTTGTTTATCTTACATTTTGTTACTGTTGTTGAGGCTCTTAGGCAATGTTATCCATGACTGCTTTCTAAGTATTGATGTACAATTTTGCATATTGCAGTGTTTAGTGTAGTTATTTTATCTTATGTTGCACGCAGATTGCACTTGAATTGCAAGCCTATGGATTTTAAGATTCTATGACTGCTAGAGATGAAAGGTTTGATGAGATGGTGGGGATGGGGACTTCTTTTGGTGCTGGTTCTGTTAAAATGAATGGGGTGCACTAATCATGTTCGACACCAAGGAACTCCTCATGATCTGGGGGTGGTCTTAGGGGAGTTGGTTACTTGGGTTTGAGGGGATTGCATAATCTTGGGAATACATGTTTCATGAACAGTGCAATTCAGTGCTTGGCACGCTCCCCAAAGCTAGTTGACTGTTTCCTTGGGGACTATAGAAAAGAGATAAATCAGGAAAATCCACTAGGAACGAAGGTTTGTGAATGGTCTTTTATATTAATTGATCTTCTTGTAGTAACTTTTGCTTCCTTTGGGCAGGCAAGCCTTTGTAAATAAATTTTTGTTTGTCTAGGGAGAGCTTGCTTTAGCATTTGGGGATTTGTTAAGTAAGCTATGGACACCAGGAAGTACCCCGGCGGCTCCTGCAATATTCAAGCGAAAACTAGCAGATTTTGCTCCTCAATCTGCATTGTGTTGAATTTTTTTCCCTTGATGTTTACTGCTTGATGATCTTCCCTGGTTTTGTCAACTGAATGTAGTTGTTATTTCTGCTGTCATTATAGGGTCAGTATCAGTCAACACTGGTTTTCCCTGCTTGCAACAAGAAGTTTGTCGCATTTGATCTATTTATGTACTTATCACTGCCGTTACCTTCAACAACAATTCGGACTATGACTTTGACTGTTTTGAGCACTGATGGGAGGAATTTACCATCCCCTATTACTGTAACTGTGCCCAAATGTGGGAGGCTGAAGGATCTCATCGGGGCCTTGAGCATTGCGTGTTCTTTGAGAGATATTGATGAAATGCTGATGGTGGTTGAGGTATGCTACGTTTTATCTGGTTTTCATTGCTCAGGTTGTTAGTTGCTCTTGTCAAAGGCATTGGTGCTTAATTTCATCAGAACAAATTTATTTTGAACATCTAATTTGTGGCATTTGTTCATGTTTTAATAAAAATATATAGGTGAGTTCAGGATCAGATAAGAGTCGTGCATTAGTCAAAATTTTATTATGCATTTATGTTTATGAAAATTTCTTGAACTCTGAATTTCTAATGATGTAGATATACAAGAATAAAATTTTTCGTCTCATGACTGAGCCATCTGACTCGGTAGCCTTGATCAGAGACGAATACAAACTTGTTGCTTATCGGTTACCAAAAGATAACCAGAATTCACTCTTAATTGTCTTTATGCACGAAAGAGTGGAAAGGTAGCTTATTTATACTCATGGTCTGGTCACTTGGGTGGCTTTCTTCTGCTCTTTTTACTTATGATGATATTTAATTTTCCTTTAGTTTGGTGCAATAATCTCAGTTTTTGCTATATACTGATTTATTCTATTAATTGGTGTTCAGGCCTTGTAAATTTGAGAGAGCAATGCCAAATTTGAAACTGTTTGGCATTCCGTTTGTAGCAAGGTTAGAGGATCTTTCTACTGGATTTGATCTCCATAAACTGTATCTGAAATTACATAGTCCACTTCTTATGCCTGCTGAAGATGCATGCGATGACTATGATGATGTGGGGATCACAACTAGTGAAGATTCTACAATGGAGAATGTCCTTAGCCCCACAATCTATATAGGCTTGGACACTGGAACAGAGGATGACCAGTGTTCCAGTTGTGATTTTCGATTCTATTTGAAAGATGGATTGAGATCAACAGAGATGAAGATGAATGATCCATTACCAGTCCCAACATTTAACGATGACTTGGAGGTCTATGCAACTTGGTCAGAAAACACGATTGAGAAGTATGATACATGCCTTCTCAACTTGGAGGACTTCCCAATCGATGATTTTGAACTGTCAACCTACATTTCCCAGAAGGACAGCCAGTTTTCCGATCATTATGTATTTTATGCAACAAGTAATCATCATGGAGGCATGGGATGTGGTCACTACGATGTATTTATTGATGTAAGTGGTGTTCATTCTATCTATGCATTTTCTTTTATTGCCTTTGGTCAAGAGACTGCAGATAGAACCATTCCACAGAGGACACCTGCACGCGCGCGCATTTAGACAGAGCTAGGAAATATTCGTTTTTATTGATGCATGTTATTCATCTGGGCTGGCTTCATCAATCAAGGATTTTTTGATAATAGTGTTTCTCATCAACTTAGAATGAATTTGGAAGTTCTCCTAGGTGTTATAGAACTCGCTGGATGGATTTGCAGAGTAATCATCTTTAGGTGGCATGCACTGTTTAGAAATCAGCATATGCATTTGTGGGGCAATCGTTGATTATAAAAATTGACCACTGCATGTCCCCTTCAGGGTGTCGAGCCGTTTATGCCCAGCATTCGATATATTATAATAACAAGTGAGTCAAAAGCTGTGAAATAGAATGGGGAACATGAATTCATATTGGGCTTCCTAGACACCAACTGATAATTTTCTCCTCTTCAACCCACCCAAGATAGAGATGTTATAGTGATGTGAAATCTGATGTTACACACTCCTTATCCTATTTCCTTTCGGTTGTTTTGGACTCTAGTATGGTTGGGAAGGGAAAGGGACTGATGAGAAGGGAAGATTTACCTCCCCACTGTTATGAATTTTTCAGCAGGGGAATGCGAGTCAAACAGCTTCTCTTTGTTTGTTTAGAGAAGGACGGAAGCTAGTGCTTGTAGAATTGAATTGTAAGGAAGGAAAAGAGGGGGAGATGTATCTAGCTATGCTTTGCTCATGCGGAAGTTAAAACAGAAGACAGCAACACAATTTTGTGGGATGTTCCCAAATCTGAAACACAAATCTCTGTATTTCTGTGGTCACCATCATATACTCCAGGAAGATTTTCTATATTTCCTTGTCTTCAAGTGCGTGTAGTCTAAAATTATTATTGTTCTTGTGCAGCTTGGGTATCACAAATGGGACGAGTTCGATAATATCAAAACATATGCTGCTTACGTACTTTTCTACAGGAGAGTTACTTAAACATCTTCATATAAATATTTGGCACAATCTCTTGACAGGGTCAAGACCTGCATTATCATTTAGAGACAGCTTCCTCTGTAGCAGCAGGAAACAATTATGAATTGGAGGGAACACACAGGAAGTACAGGGGAGGATTTGCTGTACATTTTTCAGGGGGCGTCAGTGAAGGAAAATTTGTTACAAATTGATCATACACTTTTTATTTACCGTGTATATATGCTCCATACGGGATTTTTGAGAAATGTCCAACCATTTTTTTGTCAAAGTTAAGGTGCCCTTTCCTTGAATGTGTATATAAAAGATACAGTGATTACTCATGGTAATACATGGGAAAATGATGTTGCTTGGTTAGAGTTATAGATTCTATCACCATCTGTTTTGAGCTATGATTTTTCAGATATCGCAAATAAATTGTTTGACAATAATAGCCTGTCATGTCTGCCCGATCGCACTCCTTGCAGATCGACTTGTAATTTTGGAAGGCGATCGAACTGAGTTCTTGGCGATGCAACAAGATGGGTTTTTCTTTCTTCATCATTCTCGTCCATTGGTAGTGTGAGCAGAATTTGATGACTTCACGTTAGTGCGGGACAAACGATTCCAGGTCAAGCAAGTATTCATTACTTAACTTGAAATGTGGTTTGTTTTGAGTGAAATATTTTATTGGAAAATATTTTTGTTTCTTGTAAAATATTTTATAGGAAAATTAATCGATAAAAAATATTATTTTATAATTAATTTTTAAATTTAGTTGAATTTGGTTTATTTTTCATAAAATATTTTAAACTTGTAAAATTCTATAAAATATTTTACTAGCAATATTAATCTATTTATAATATTATTGAATTATTTCAACCGTTATTTCTATCTCACCATTATTATTACCATTTTCTTTTACATCACCGCGATTATCTCACCACTACTATTATCTTAATATCATTATCATTATAACCACCACTATTTCACCACTACTTTCTTCACAACAATTTCTTTTTTCGCCACCATCGTAATAATCTTATCACTATCACTGTCATTTCATCACCAATTTCTCCATAACCACCATCATGATCACCTCATCATCATCTCTTTCACCACCATCATCACCATTAAAAATATTATACATCTAAAATATTTTTCAAGTCAAATTTTTGGCATCTGCTCTTAGAGTTGGAGTTCTCTACCTTGTTAACGTGATGATGGATACATCTATTTGTCAACTAGACTGATCCAAGATCTAGACTATATTAACTTTGATAACTACTATCAATTTATTTTTAACATAACTATCTTCAAATCCCCAAGCTCGTTTTTTTTTTTCCCCACATCAAATCATAAAACTACAAACCTGGGAGTTTTTCTAAAATTAGGACATGCAATGGTTTTTGACAAACTAGAAAAAAATAAAAAATACATATTTGGAGAAATAATACATTTAAAGAGTAACGTTGTTGAAAATAGTGTGGTCTATAGGTTATTCAGAAAAATAAAAATTTAAATATAAAGGTTGAGTTGTTTGAAAAACACAACTTATTGATTGCAATGTTCCGAATAACTAAAACTTTGTATTTAAAACGTCCAAAAATCATAGAAGGAAGCATAATAAGGATAACAACAATCATAAGGTTTGGACTTGTGATTTTGGTTTGTACTTTGGGGTTTATTTAGGGTTTGAAGTTTGGATTCGGGGTTTTTGACATGAAATATATCATGGATAAAATTTAGAGTAATCAAACCATGAGATTAGAGTCCTAAATTGTAAATAAATAGGTAGAGAAATGATGCAGATGGAAGCATAATAAGGATAACAAAAATCATAGAAGGACAAAGAATTGGCCAAAATAAAGTTATCACACAAAGAATCCTAAGTTGCAGTTTTATTTTTGAAATAAAATCTAAAAAGTTTTGCCTCCATGTAAGATTCTACCATCCTTTAAGTAAACAAAACAACCTTAACATAGTAATAAAATTAGAATCTTAAAGTCAAAAGGAAAGAAAACAAAAAATCCAAAAAATATATAAAACTAAAAAAAATCCAAGAAAAGTAACAAATTTTGCTCAAATAACATCTTCGGGGTCTAATTTGGGGGTCTTACGAAGCTCAACTAGTTTCAACAAGTTGGACCTTCTTTAAAATTAGGCCTAAAAATATCCTTGAAAAAATTGAGTCTAGTCCAATGGTTAGATTGAAAATTATGACTTTCTAATGCTATTTTATTGGTCTGGCATGACCGAAACTCTTTTTAAACCTAGCCATATCTCATTGGTCCATACAAATCATTTGTTAGTCTATCCACATAATCTTTTTATGGTAGATCTCTATCTGACTACCCAGAATCTTTTGTTTCTGTTAGCCTGACCATATCTAGAAAACTCTGATATTTTTTTAAAAGTATGCTATTCAATAATTTGATGAAAAATACAACACACCAAATATTTATATAGAGGTAAAAACTAACATAACTAAAAGAATCCAAAGCTAAGTAGAAAAGGTAATAAAATACTACTAAAAAATTGGAAAAAAGCAATAGAAACATTGACGAATAATATTTTGTTGTTGTTTACTAATAAAAATTGTGATGGAAAATTTCCACAAGTAATTTTCAATGGAAACAACGATGGGATAAAAAAAAATTTATCAGCAATTCCATCGGCAGTGTTGACATGTTAAATTGCCAACATGATTACCGATGAAAATTTCATCGATGATTTGAAAATAAATTAAAACCTAAAAGTTCATCTACTCTCCCTATCTCTTCTTCTTTATTCAATTAAAATGACAACAACCCTCTCTCTCACTACAAGATTTAACTGTTTTACCGACGGAATTTTTCCGTCGGTGTAAGACACATATTTCGTTGGTAATTAATTTACCAACGAAATCACTGACAGAAATGCTTTATCGGTGAATCTTTCGTTGGTAATTTTTTTCCGTCGGTAAATCCGTTGGTAATAAAAAAATATTATTACCGACGGATTTACTGACGGAAAAGACGCGTCGGTAATAATATTTTTTATTACCAACGGATTTACCGACTGAATTACCATCGGTAATTTTTTTACGCGTCGGTAATTTTTTTTCCGTCAGTAATTCTGTCGGCAATTATTTAAAAACATTTTTTAAAAAATTAATTTTATAAAATTATAAAATAATTAAATTAACATAAATCAACACTCTATAATATATACTCAAAATGCTTGGAAAAAAGAATAAAAAAATCAACTCAAACAAATTTGCAACAAATAAATAAAATTAAAAAATAAATTCAATTAAAAATTGATCTCATATGAAAAAAAAATCTCACAACAACATTTATACAATTATTAAGAACAAAACAATTAAAAATAAAATAAAAAACAAATACAGTGAAATAATCATGAAAAAAGAAGAAAAAAAATCTTACCTTAATGTAGTTGCAAGTGAAGCTAAAGAGAGAGAGAAATTCGTAAAGCATATTAATTAAAACAAAACTAAGAGGATAAAAGAAGAAAGAAGAAGAAGACATACCTGAGCATGGAGAAAAAGAAAAGGAGATGATGAAAGAAAAGAAGAGAAAGAAATAGATATTGATGTTTTTTACATGTAGTGAAGAAGAAGAAGAAATAGAAGAAGAAGAAGAAGAAATGAGTCTGTTTCTTGTGAAATAAGGGGATTTAGGCTTTTTATTGGGGCGCATTAGCGATGGATTTACCGACGGATAACTGAACATTAATATTTTTTAAGTATTCCGTCGATAATATTTAATTTAAATTTTTAATTTTGTAAAAAGTTTTCTGAAACCGCCAACAATTACCGATGATTTTTCAATCCGTCGGTGATTCCATCTGTAATATTTAAATGAAAATTTTAAATTAATTGATTTTTTTTAGAAAACCGTTAAATAACACCGACAACTTTTCAATCTGTCGGTGATTTTGTCTGTAAAGAACAACAATTAATAGTGCAATTGAAAAGTGAACAGTTCTGAAGCTCTCTGGAAAATACTGACGGAAAATTCCATCGGTGATTCTCTTTGTAATTGACTTGATGAACAGTGTTCACAGTTTACCAACGAATTTATCGATGGATTTTTCGATGGAATTTTTTCCGTCGGTAATTCCGTTGGTAAAAATGACACGTCATCATTGTTTTTTTTTTTTCTGCTTTGTTTTAATTTTTTTCCCACAGTAATCCCCTTGGTATATACCGAGAGAATATTCTTGTCGGTAAAATCCATCGGAAATTTACCGATGAAAATATTCCTTCGGTATTTTTGTTTATATTTATCGATTTTATGATAGTGTCTTCTTCTATTTTATCAATTCCAGTAGACACCCTCCCGGAATTCAGCCACCCAACCTATCATCGTCGACCAACCTCTATCTAGTAGTGTCAGCTTCCCTCCTTTTGTTTCATTTTTTTTTATCAAACTTCACTCCACCAAGTAAGCAAACACATCCATTTTTGTTGTAATCTACTTATGTTTTAAGTTAATTTATTGAAGTTTGTTTATAGTAGTTGTGGTTTGCTTGTATATTTAAGTATTTTACTTGTTTTATAATAATAATTTTATTGTATTATGTATAATTTGTGTTTTAGAGTTTGTTCGAGATTTGGAGGGAATAAATTTAATTTTTTACCTGATGAAATTAAGTGTGATTTTGTAACTTAAATGTGTTTGAATTGAAGAAATGATGAGTAATTTAATGGGTGTCAATTATTTTTGTCAATTTTATAGTTAAGTTGAAAATTTAGGGAAAATTGATTTTTTTTTAATCGGTAATGATTAAAAGGTATTAATTAAGGTTTAGTAAGTTTGAATTGAATAAATGATGGGTAATTTAATGAGTATCAATTAGTTTTTGTCAATTTTATAATTAAGTTGGAAAATTGATTTTTTATGGAATTCGTAATAATTAAAATTTATTAATTTAGGTTGAATAAGTCTGAATTGAATAAATGATAGGTAATTTAATGGGTATCAATTATTTTTGTCAATTTTATATTTAAGTTGGAAATTTAGAGAAAAATGATTTTTTGTGGAATTGATAATAATTAAAAGATATTAATTTAGATTTAATAAGTTTGAGTTGAATAAATGATGGATAAATATGTAGGTCTCAATTATATTATGTTAGC
>Ga0325414_1008779_pt1 | contig 10691 bp, 6 predicted proteins | sample PopdelMetagenome_8_FD_206183 | JGI IMG/M metagenome (GOLD analysis project Ga0325414, IMG submission 206183) | Populus deltoides microbial communities from Bellville, Georgia, United States - Leaf-PdKOR-R3 | ecosystem: Host-associated > Plants > Phyllosphere > Phylloplane/Leaf | place: USA...
TAATGACAGGAGAGGTTTAAGAAACGCAGCACCACAGTGCTGACAGTTGAATTTGATGTTCCTGGTCAAAATCCTAATACGCTGAGCACCTGGTATCAACAACGGACAGATGCTCTGGATAGAAGACAGTAAAACATTAATATCTCTTTTATCACTGTATCGTTATTTACCATTGAAACTCTGCCGTTCTTACTTTCAAAATAATTCTTTTAAATAACATTTTATATAAAAAATATCTTCAAAATAACAAATAAAACATTTTTTTTTTTGTTATCTAGAATTTTCTAACATGGCTATAAAGTTTAAGAGGGGTCACCTAATACTATAGTTACTAAAAAATTTAATGATATATGAGAGTTTGGATAGGGGGACCAGTTGTGTAAGAGTAAAATGCATTACCCATAGTACACTCTACCTAAGATAAACTGTATTATTGTTGATTGATTGTTTTTAGAGGTTAAGTTTCTATCCGTCAGTCTCATCTAAGATTCAAGGTAGATCTCCCTTCGTGAGGAAATCTATAGTTTATTGGACTAAATCCTTACAGTTTCAAAGCTTAGATTTAACATTGTATTTATTTTCTATTTTGTTTCTTTAATACATGAGGTATACTTCACAATGTAATTTTGTATCTCTCAAATATTAAGGTCTACATCTAAATCCTAACACTTCGGATAATAAATTAATACTTGTTGCGGGATTTTTGGTATTTTGACCAAACCCTAATGGATAATCATAAACCGTTTACAATATATATTTTGCATTTTAAAACATGATAAAAATACAATTTTATTATTTTTTTAGAAAATATGCATGAAAAACCTTTAGGATTCGGCCGTATACACGAAAACAAAACATTTTTTTTGAAACGATTGATTTTTTTTCTTTTTATTCTGGAGAAAAATAAGATATTTTTAATATCAGGTTCGTATCTTATAGTATAAGTTTTTGACCCGATATTAGACAAAATTGTTGGAGAAACACGTGAAGAACTCATAAATGATTCAAAATGGTTCGTGAAATTTTTTAGATTTTTTTTTTTTGCTTTTTATTAGGCTTGTGTGGCTAATATAAAGAATTTAAAAACTAAGGGAAAGACATTAAGGTGTGTTAAGCAAACACACCTTAAGTCTAGGGAATAAGCTGGTTCGGCCCGAGACTTAAGCCTAGCCCGATTGAGTTGGGTTGACTAAAAGTCCAACAATTTCTTTTTTTTTTTTAAAAAAAATGGGCTAAAATCATCTCAGCCTACACGGCTGGGCTGAAATGGGTCCAGGCCTCAAATTACATAGTCATTGGCCTAACTCAGTGACCATATTAATTATATTCTTGTTGCATAACGTGAATTCACATTCTACATGTAGGTTCCAGAGAAGGGAAAAGGTTTACGGGGAAGGAGGGAAAATAGAAGAAGGTTACCTAGCGTGGAGGAGGTGTTTGACTGTTGTTGCTGGCAGGTCCAACTTGAGGATGATAGAGACGTGATGGAAAAGCTTGCGGTTGGAGGGGCTGGTCTGAAGAGGTTAGCATTACTGGAAGAAGGAGAAGTTGAAGTTGATGGAGAGAGGTTGGTTCTCACACTGGAGAGAAGGAAAATGTTGTGGTGATGGTTGGAATGGGTGCTCCTGTGATTGGTTTGGAAAAGAAGAAAAGTGGTTGGTTGGGCAGCTAAAAAAGTTATTTTTTAGCCTTTTTCTCTTCAGATTGCTCCCTCTCTAAAGCACGAAGTTCACCCCTATTTATAGGGGATGAAAGATGAACATTTGGACTTTATTAGGAGTAAATCTTCGCCCTTGATTCAAAGAGAAAGAATCCTAACGGTTGGCTAAAATTCATCATCATAAGCAATGAAATTTGGTTGTAAAAGGCTGATTGGGTTAGCCTCTTTGGAACGGCACCACGATGGCTATGTGGTGACCAACCGACAAGAATTACATTGGGGTGTAGTACAGTGTTGGGCCATCAGAGTGGTGTCTTGCTTGTCCTGTTTGGTGGAGAGATGAAGCATTAAATGTTCTTGAAAAGTAGCCATCCGAGCAGCCTTTCGGGTACAAAAGGTTAAAGATGATGAACAATAACTAGACAACAAATGTCGCTTGGTGCCCTTTTTTTGTTTATGTTTTGGTTAAAACGACGTCGTTTTGTACCAATACAAACTGTTTTGGTCAAAATACACTATTTTATTTAAATAAAACGTACTGTTTTATTTAAATGAAACAATGTCGTTTTGACATCTTTAGGGTTTTGATTAGAGATTTGACTAAAATTCAATCTAGTCTCTTGTTTTTTGATTTTTTAATTACATTCCTAATTGACTTCAAACTTTTAATTTAATGCGATTTTACCATTGCCAAACTCAAATACCAACCCTGAAGTTCAACACTTTTTTATTTTGATAATTGGTTTTGGATTTATGCAAATTAATCCTCAATTGACCATTTAACTTTTAATTTGCTTCAATTTCACCCATGTTTTCAACCAAATTAAATCTTCAAAGTTTAACGCCTTTTTTAAAAAAGGTCATTGGTTGTAAATTTCTTCAATTTAACCCTTAAGCAACCTTAAACTTCATTTTTTTTTTGCAATTTTGTTTTCGATTTCAATTAATTGACTTTGTAAAAATTAAGTTTGGTCCTTTAAAATTTCAATCTTCTCTATTAAGCTCAAATTGGGCTTCCAAATTTAAAGTTTCACTAATTAATTCCCTAATAAAATTAATTTGACCCTTTAAAAGTACAATCAAGTCCTTGCACCTAATTAAATCTTTTAATTTGACCCAAATTAATCCTTAAACTTAATTAAAATTCTAATTTGGCCCATGATTGAATCGAAGTGGCCTATTAAAAATTCAATTAAGTCCCTGAACTTAATTTTCATACAGATTCGTCCAATAATTATTTAATTTGATCTTAAATCTGCATTATTTTTTCATTCTTAGGTATATAATAAGGTATGATTAGACTCCTAATTTTATCCAAAACTCTAGCTTGATTCTTTTATACATTTGAAACGTTTTTCAGCCTGTTTTTATCAAGTTTCCATTTATTATTATTATTATTATTATTATTATTATTTTGTTTTTATATTAAAAGGAAAAAGGTAAATTTTGAGGAAAAACCCAAAAATAGATTATGATAGTTGCCCCCTTTTTTACAATGTTTACAATAAAAATATCTTGTAAGGGGCTTTAAATAACAAGCTTGTAAAGAAGAAGAAAAAGAAAGATTGTGGATTTACCAGATCGATTAATCCTTCCAAAAACATTAGAAGTGAGAGCTCAAAGGCGTGCTTAGAAAGAGATATGGCTAGAAAGATTCCATGTAGAGAATGTGGCCATAAACTTAAACATTTCTATGAAGGATTCCATGTAGAGAATATGAGAAAATTAGACCATGAGGATATGATTTATACTGATTTAAGAAGGATGTTTTGAGTCGAGCCAACGACAATAAAAAAGATGGTGCTTGAAAGGTTACCCAAAAAGGAGTTTGTTTTCCTTCTTAATTTTGCATTTATATTTTGGTTATTTTTTCCTTTTATTTGGATTTCTCTTTACATTGGGGATAATGTAGGTTTTTAGTGTGGGGGAGGATTTAGGTTGTGTTTTAATTATGTTTTTATTGTTTTTTTTTAAAAAAACGAGTTTTGATTTTTGTTCTTGTGGTTTTCAACAATTTTTGGTTGTGTATGACATGAGCAAGATTCAATTAAGCTTGAAAAATTCATAACATTATTGAATAAATAATTTTTCAACTTAGAATTAATTAGTCTAGTTATTTTTCTTGAGGATGGTAATGACTAAATTTGGTAAACCAAAAGCCAAAAAGATTTTGAGCCTTTAGATTGACACATCTATTCTAGTCTCATTTTTTTCTTTCATATGAGATATTCTTCTATGGATATGTTTCTCTAGAACTTACTTTAATTCTCTTCGTGATCACATTGACACATGCAAGCATTAACTTCATTAAGACTCTCTTTGTTATAAGCTATATATGTCAAATAACCTACCTTGTAAATAATATTTCCCTATGTTGAACCCCCTTGAGCTTTATTTCATTTATTGTAAACTCATATTATAAGCTTTAAACCCGAAAAACAATACCTTTACCCAAGACGTAAAGCTAGTAGATCATTGTTTATTATTATTATGATATGTATGGGTGTGGAAGAAATAAATATGGGGGTGTCTGGATTGGTGGTATGACTATGTTTATGAAACATTTTTTCATTCTCAATTTATGAGTTATGTTGTGATGTATTGAGTAAAAAAACAAAGAAAGAAAAAGAAAGTGATAAAGAAAATTGTTTTTAATGTTACACACTGTCCATATTTATAATTTCTCTTAAAAGTCTAAGAAAATGGTTTGTTCATATATGATACACACAAAGGTGAAAGGAAATAAAAAAGTGTCATTTTTAACAATTTTTTTTTAATATAAGAGCTTTATATGGTTTAAATGCTTTAAAGTCAAATTGAAGAAGTTGTTAAATGAAGTGATTGGTTCTACATGTCTTATATATTCGATCTTGAGCTGATTTATTATTGCTCCAATAGTTTAGATGGCTTTTGAGCTACATTCCCAAATGTTTCACGTCTTGATCCTAAGCCCCGATACAATCCTTAAGAAGTCTTTATGATTTATGTTATGCATATGATCCTAGTGGTGGATAATAAGAAGATATGCAAGCCTATGGTGAATCATTTTCATTGTAATGAATTTGAGTGAAATATAGACCTTACAAACACATGGGAGTTGACTGTTTATTTTCGTAAGGGTTTATGTATTTAGTTTACTCTATCTTTAAGTAAAAATGCTTATTAATAATTGTAAGTTGTTTAAGAATGTTTATTCATGAATTTTTTTTTTATGATTTTTGAAGAGCTTAATTGTTCTTTATTGATGGCATTGCAACCATGATATTTTTTTTGGAAAGTGAACTTAAATTTTGCCCGAAAATGAGCAAAATTTAAGTGTGGAGAAATTTGATGAGAATACAAAATATCATATTTTTATCCTATAATGTTTAGTTTTTTTATACTTATTTGATGCCTAAATGATCTCATTATTTTTATATTTTGATTTAGGATGCAAATGGAGGTGTTAAATTTTCATGTTTTTAGTTTTGAGAGATACTAATTGCATCGAGTTCAAAATTAGGCATAAAGTCACTGCACTTGCACTACTAACATGTTGGAACATCTTTTGGCATGCAAATATGTTACGTTGTGATTTATTTTCAAAAGCTTCAAGATTTGATGTATGAATTCCAATTGAAAAGATCACTTTCTTTATTATATTAAGATTATTTTATCATTTAAAAATCTCATTAAATATTCAGATTTAGTGGTTATTATTAGAGGATAATATTGAGAGTATTTTTAGAAAACTTTGTAGGCTTATAAAAAGGAAAAAAAAATATGTAAAAGAGAAAAAAAAGGGAGATCATATTAGATTCTCTCTTCCCTTTTCTTTATTTTCTTTTTCTTCTTCAAGTTTTCATGTTGGTACTATGTGACTAAATGTTTATTTGGTAAAAAAAAAATGAAGTCTCATAATCAATAAAACTGTGAGATCTAATCTTTTTTTGTTGTTCAATTTATGTTTTGATTATTGAATGTCCTTCGGTGTCTATTTTCATAATTGTCTCATATAATTACTAGGAGGTCTACTAGTTTATCATTTGTTGCATTCTTCTGTTAGGTTAGATATTAAATCCGTAATTGTTTGATCTCTCTAATCTAGAAAGCAACTAAGATTAATGACTTGTTGCCTGAGAAAGTAGTATATCTTAGGAAAAAATCATTCGACTAAATTAAATACAACCGCTTGTGCTTGTGTTGTTTAGCTTCATCAATATATCTAATTCTTAAGGATGCTATTAGAGTAAATTTTTAGCGTTTGTCTTGAGTTGTTTAGTGGTCAGGGTTAATTAGATTGCTTGTTTTCTAATTAACTGCAACTAAGGAGAAATAGAAAAATAGTTCCAATGATAAATATTAAGAGTATGAATTGGTATATATTTGTATCAATGATCAATTATAAAAGACCCGATGGTGGAGTTGAATTAGATCAATGTTTGTTCTTTTGATTGATCTCAATATTTTAATTTGAGTTGTTTTTCTTATACTCAGACCCCTTATCTTTGTTTATGTAGCACAAAATTAGACTAGATATTCTTTATGAGAACGATCCTTACTCACACTGCTATATATATTCTTAAAAGTTCAGGTTTTATTAGTTGCTGCCTGTGTTTGTGCTTGTTATGCATTTATGATCATTTAGATGCCTCTTCTAATTATAAAAATGTTGAAGTTGGGCATCTAGGTAAATAAGTTAAAGAGCGATCTTATTGAGTTTTTTTCCAAGTAATTACAGGCTTTCCGACGGGAAAGCTCAAATTATAGTTTAAACTTTCATAACTAAATAAAAAAAATATGGTCATCTAGATTTTTTTCCACTCAATATGTTTTTTTAAATTGATCTAGCATTTAGCATCCATTCAAATTTGTTTTCTAGAGATTGTGCTACTTTTCAACTATTTTTCAATTTCACCTTTTCATCTCCTACACCTTAAGCTTTCTAACATATGCATTTTCTCAATTCACTTGCAATTGTGAAGGGCTCGAACTACGTTGATAGTCATGAATGGGTGAAGGTTGATTGTAATATTGTTACCAATCATGCTCAATAAAGTTTAGGTGACGTTGAATTACTTGAAGTGGGTGCTACTGTTAATCATGGTTCTAGATTTGGCATGGTTTGAAGTGTCAAGGCTACCAATATACAACGATTTTAAGGTTGAATTTGTTTTTTTAATTTATCATCTTTTCCTCTCGTTTACTGAAACTTCATACCTTTTCGGTTTTTTTCCCAACCAAATCATGGATTGTACAGGTTCAGGCCTCTTAAATCCATCACCTCATAACTCTTTATAAAAGGAAGTGACATGATTTCTCTATTCTGAAGGTTAATTTAAGCCCCCGTGAAAAGGGATGAATTACGAGGTGCTTAGTGTTAGTTGCTTTTTATTCTACTGCTCTATTATCGCTTGTTCTTAGTTTTCTTCTGCTTTTCCTTTTAGTTTTCTTCTTCCCACGCTCTCTTTAACCTCAAACATTCCACACAGATGATCACTTCTCTTAGTTTCTGTGACCCTATGCTTTGTGCTTGCTGTTTCTGCTTTCCATTCATTTTGTGTTGTTTGTCAAGTTTTTTCTTCCTCGTTCCATCACCATTTGCTAACGGAGTTTCATTCTTTTCCTCTTGGTTCATGGTTATACGATTTATGGCTTGTTAAATAGTTTTTTTACCCTCTTAATTGTCTTCCCTCCTCGTTTTTTATTACACTTTGTGATTTTTCCTCGGCTTTCTCCCTCTCAGTCTCTGTTTCTGTGCGTGTATGATTTGTCCAAGCTGGTTTTGTTTGGAAGTCTATTGTGCAAAGCTTATAATCATTGCATTTGAGGACAACGTTATCGTCTTTAGCTTGTCTCTGTTTCCTTGTCTCCATGCTCTTTTATTTTGGAAGTTTCCGCCACCTCGATTCGCTCAAGTTTGCTTTTATTTTGCAGCTTGAGCAGACTGGAATTGCACTCAACTGTCTCGTTTCAATTTTTTCCATCTTTATTTTTACTTTCCTTGAGTACATTCTGGCCTTTTCATCTCCTTCCACTGTGTAATTGTTCTCTTTTTATCCCTTCTCCCATGATAACCTTCTACATGACTGCGCGTTTGACAACTCCCTCTTACGTGAATGTTTCACCTTTTATTGTGCTGTTCTTGTTTCTTGATTTTTCTTTTTAAAATATTTCCCATGAATTCGTTGCGCTTGCTTTGATGTTGTTCTGAGCTGTTGCTAATGGTGTCATTGTTTACCAACCAGATTTTATAGGGATGAAGAGCTACTGTGTGGTTTACGAACATGCATCTTCTACTTTTATGCTAGAACACTGTGCCTCTTCGTATGCCTGTAAAAAAAAAAAAAAAAAACAATTGATTGATTAACTTTATGTCTAATCTATTTTTAAACAAAAGATTCTGTAGTTTCATGCTATTTGAACGACCTATCTTTTAATTCTTTTAATTTAAACAAGCTGCTTCTTCTGATTGTCTTTCATCTCACTTGGTTTTTTTTTTTTTTTTGATCTATACTCTTTTGATTTTTGTTTTGTTTTTCCTATGGTTTATCCCTATCAAATGCCTTCCAGGAGTATCAATATTAGAAATTTAGTAAATACAAATGAAAATATTGACGGAGCTTTTCCGTTAGTATATTGCGATGACCTTTATCCATAAAATTTTCTATCTTTTTATCCATCGGTAAACACCAACAAAAAAATTCTCTCGGTATATACCGAGAGAATTGCAGTGGAAAAATAAGGAGTGAAAAAAAACCAAACAATATGATAGCGTGTAACTTTTACAAACGATATTATCGATGGTAAATACATCAGTAAATATGCCGACAAAAAACTTTCCTTGGTATATACTGAAGAAATTAAGGAGGGTATTATAGTGAGATACAAAAAAGGCAAATTGTACGGTGATGTGATATTTTTACCGACAGAGTTATTGGTAGAATAATTTTATTGGTCATACCATCAGTAAAATTTAATTTATGACCTGACGATCGACCCTCCTCTCCCCCTCCCTCATTTCTCCTTCTTCATTATGTATTTTTTTTCCTGTAACAAACATCCACCTCCTCCCCTCCAATCTCAGCACAATTCAATCTCCAACAACAAATTTGATCATCATAATACTCAATTTGTTAACATACATGTTCTAATTCAGATTTTATTAAGGACTCTCTGCTTTAAGTAAACAAATCTACCATTTGTTTTATTTGAACTCAATTTTAAAATGTTAATTGTTTTGTATATTTTTGTAGTATATGTATTTTCTTTGGATGTTTACTTGTTTTATAGTTTTTTCTCATACAAATTTGCTGCATGGATTTATTTTTTGTACATGTTAGGGTTTGTTTTAGATTTTGTAAAGTTGTATTTGTTTATAATTGATAAAACTTATGTCAAAATTTTAACTTAAGTGTTTTGTGATGAAATAAATAATAGCTTATTTAATAAGTCCGTTTTATATTTTGTCAATTTTATTGATGAGTTGAATTTTTCAGTAAATGTGTAGAGATTTGAATTTATATAGATTATGAATTAAGAGTACTATTAAAATAAATTAAATAAATTTGAGCTAAATCAATATTTTTATAAATTTATTTAGTTAATACATGTTCTCATCATTATTTTATATAGATTTGATATAAGTAATAGATGATCTTTTATGGATGTATAGAGATTCACCCCAAGGGTTGCGGATGATGAATTATTGTAATGGAATTCAGAGTTTTATTAATTACGCACTATCTAATCTGAAAAATTTTAGTGGAGAAAGTATTAGATGTCCATGCAAAAGTTGTAAAAATAAAAAGTTTCTTGATCCAAATATTATAACGATGCATCTTCTACAAAAAAGATTCATGAAAAAACACTTGTGTGGGTATACACATGAAGAAGCATATGATCCTCACAATAAGGGGTGGACTCATTTCGGCTAAGTCCCAATCGAACCAGACACGAGGCCCAACCAAGGTTAAACACTTAGTTGGGTTGATGCCTAATCAAGTCTCACACTTAGTTGGGCCACAACTCAACCAAATTCTTCTTCTTTTCTTTCCTTAATTTTTTTTTATCTCGTTTTAATCATAAGCTATAAGTCTATGGAAACTCTACTTGGAAATATAACGAAGGAATAGGGCTGCCACCTTATGATGAAAGATTGTTTCTAGATATTTTTCTAGATTTTTTCATGCTTTTTCGAATATAAAATGTCAGGTTTTAACACAAAGAAGGAGATTATCTCTTCAAACAAGATATAGAAAAAAATATCATACACTTTATGTATTCACTTTCTTTTTATTATCTAAAAATTCTAAACTAATTTTGGTATCAGAAAGTTTTTTTTTTTTTTGCTGATAACAACTGTCATTCATACAACAATCACCTTTAAAAAAACCTCCGATCGAATTATAATTTTCAGATTTTTTAAAATTAACACTTAATATTTATTTATTATTTATTTTTTTATTGGAAAGAAACAATAATGAAACGATCCCTAGAATCTATTTTGATTATGATAGAGGTAATAGTTTAAAGTGATTTTTATTTATAAATATATTAAAATAATTTTTTTATTTTTTAAAAATTATTTTTGATATCACATCAAATAATTTAAAAATATAATTATTTTTATTTTAAATAAAAAAATAATTTTTAAAATTTGTAAGAACAGTTTGGACACCACATTCGCAATCACTCCCTTAATAAACAATGGACCCTAACGGAGGAGGAGGTGGCGCGAAAAGCACTATCAGATCTCAAATCCTCAATCTGAAAGAGAGAGATTCAGATCTCCTATCAAAACCCCCGTCTTCTTTTCCAGTAAGGGAAAAGAGAAAATGCAGAAAACAGCACAATCGTGGTTCACGGGAGGCCCCACCTTCAACGACCAAAAATCCTCCTCCTCCTCTTCCCCGTCTTTGCTATCAGATTGGAACGCTTACGCCGCTTCTCAGGAATCCGATTCCTCCGCTCCAGTTTTCGATCTCGAAGCCGCAGTCCGTACCACCAGCGACAAAGTATCCGGCACCTTCAACGTGTAATTTCTACTACC
>Ga0325414_1008784_pt1 | contig 10686 bp, 5 predicted proteins | sample PopdelMetagenome_8_FD_206183 | JGI IMG/M metagenome (GOLD analysis project Ga0325414, IMG submission 206183) | Populus deltoides microbial communities from Bellville, Georgia, United States - Leaf-PdKOR-R3 | ecosystem: Host-associated > Plants > Phyllosphere > Phylloplane/Leaf | place: USA...
GATTGGGAGCTCCCAACGGTTGAAACACTACGAGCCGACCACAAGTTGTTGGCCGTAGTGTTGGAGAGCCCGTAAAACTAATTTTTATCGGGTCCACCTGACGATCCAACCTTCATCCACAAATCCGGATCGAATTCCGGATGGGTCAAAATATCGTCCCCTTATCTCTCCCTCAACCGATTATTATAGGTCTCCTGAAAATAAAATAAAAAAGTAATCATCATATTCAATTCAATTACAAAATCAAATGGTTGAACAAACATACCACGAAATGTTGAGCACGGTTATCAACGAACTGTTGCGTCTCTTTTGGCGGTCTTGACTCCGCACGTGCGTCTCCACAAACAGCTCTATTGGGCTCGGCTCACATCCAAGAGACGTAGCCTATAATGAAAAAAGATTTATTAACAACAACTTAATTTAACGATATATTTCATTTAAATTAATCTTACCATCTATTTCGCATGTGTAGTAAACGGAACAGAGTCGCTAGTGTGCGTTGTCACCGAGCCATGAATTGGCCGATTCTGGTTGCCAGCAGCGGACTGTGAGCGTCATGTGAACCGCTCAGACGTCACAAGCTCAAGATAGTGCGGCCATATATCTTCCAGGATGTATATCGGTTTAAAATCCCTCCAAACCGCAATATCATTCCAACCTAGGAAACCCCTATCTCTCGCAGTTTTTTTGCCCTTTTTTGTGCTTCATACCAAAAATCACGCAACTTACTTCATGCAACCAAAAATTACATTTCGAAACATAATTTTTTGTCTAAAAAAATCTTGTATTGTTTAATCAATAAGTTTACTAATTGTCTTACTAGTTAGTGACGACTCTTTTTGTTCTACTTTTTATCCTCTCGGAGATCATCTTCTGAATGTCCTCTCTGTGATAACACTTATAATTTAAATCATTTTTTTTTAAATAGATGAAACTTAAATTCTAGTGATCAATAACTTAACTAAAGAGGAAACAATACAATCTAAAATATTCTTAAAAATTAAAGAAGAAAAGCTAAAAGTAGGGGAAAATATACATATTAGATAAAAGTTTTTCAAGAAACTCATAATAGTCCTTAATAGGTTTTAAAATTAAAATTTACTCTTTTGCTTCGTATTAGAAAATTTGTCCATTAGTCCATGCCATACTATACGAAATAGAAGTAGACACTGAAAAATGAAAACACTTTTTTATTTCATAATGACTTGATGTGGTTGTCATATCATAAATTTTTCATAAAATGATACACACATACACAAGATGTATATCAAGATGATTGTAGCTTTAAAAGGGATAAAATAAGTACACATTGTTAATCATTTTACATATTTGCTTTTAGCTAGGAGAGTTATGTTTTGCCAATGATATTTCACAACTAATGGTTGTTGTAACCTAAGTTTGAGAACAACATATTATAGCAGGACATTTTGAAAACAACATGCATATTGATAAACTCAAATTTAATGGACCTAAAAACCCTGAAAGCCCAAAACTCTTGGTCTCAGGCAACATGCCTGGGCAAAACCACCTATGGGCTCAACCTAAAAGAAAAGCTGAACTCTTATAGGCTCAACCTAGGGGAAGAGGCCACCTCTCATGAGCTCAATTTTAGGGAAGAGTCCAATGTCATGAGCTTAGCTTAAAGGAAAAGTTCGCCCCTCATAGGCTCAGCCTTAGAGAAGAGTCCATCCCTCATGGGCTCAACCTTGAGGAAGAGCCCAATTCCATGGGTTTAGTTTAGGGGAAGAACCCAACCCTCATGGGCTCAACCTTGAAAAATAGCCCAATGTCATAGGTTTAGCCTGGGGAAAAGCCCGGCTCTCATAGGTTTAGCTTGGGGGAAGAGCCCAGCTCTCATAGGTTTAATCTAGGAGAAGAGCCCTGCCCTCATATACTTAACCTAAGGGAAGAGCTCTACCCCTATAGGTTTAGCTACATTTTGGATCCTAATCTCCCTACACCCCTAGGTGTATAAAAAATCTCTCAATTCATATTTCTTAGGAAAATGTTTTAATGACACAATTAACTCCAACTAATTATAATTATTAGCTTTTAAAAGTATGCCCACATTACCTAAAATGAACAAACTTTGCTAAAAAAAGATCTTTATTTTATTTTATTTTTCATTTATGTTCATGAAGGTAGTCATAACCTAGTTTTTTACCCTATGTTTTTCTAAAAATATTCAAAATTAAAAAAATATATATTTTAAATGTATTTCCATCATTTTTAACATTTTCAATGTCTTCTTAAAAGAATTCAGAATTCACAAATTTATTTTTAACTCATTCAACTTTTAACCCGCCATTTTTAAAATCATTGATTGATTTTTCTCATCGAGTCAATGTTGACATTACCTTTTTCAAAAAAAATACAAAAAATAAGAAAAATCAATAAAAATATATATAATAAATAGATAAGGGGATAAAAAGTGAAAAGAAAAAAATAAAGGACTAAAGTAAATTTAGGTTGCTTGAGGACTAAGCAATTGAGGGGAAGAAGACAAAAAAAAATTACCTATAAATAGTGAAGGAATCTCACACAAAAAAAAAACAGAGAAAAAGAGGCCCAAAAAATATTTAAAAATAAACCCACCACCAGCAATCATAAGCACAACGACTGTCTTTTTCCCTCAACAACAAAACCATCACCAGCAACTCATCAGCCTCACTAGCCATCAACCAAGTACCAAACTCGTCAACCTAACACCATTTTATTCCTTTCTCCACGTTGTTAGTCAGCTCCTCAACCACAGCAACAGCAACAAAGCCTCCACTAACACCACCATCAGCCACCATATTTAAACCTATTAACCCAACAGCCTTCTCACAATTACCAGCCACCACATCGATCTCCATGGATTAGCCTTCGACTAACAAACTAAGAGGAAGAGAGAAACAGATCTAAGAGAAAAATAAAATCAATCGTTGTGTGATTTTTTTTGTTTTGTTTTTCTTGAGGGTGACGGTGAGATTCACATCCAACACATGAATGAAAAGGAGTAAACGCTACTCTAAATCCACTAGGTTTCAGCCTTCCATGAGCGGTAGCACATGAGACCCACGTTCCGCCATAGTTCTTGCAGTCCTAGAATCTTCTAGTGTGGTTCCTTAGTTTCCAGCAACTTCTCTGAATTATTTGAAACTTTAGAAGATTGATTTTTCAAATTTTAAATGTTTAATGTGTGTGTTTAAATTATTGTTAAATTTTAAAGTTTGGTGGTTTATAAACATGTAATTGTGGGGTGTGTGAGTATAAAATATAGTAAAAAGGACAATGTGTATGTGTTGCATTTTCTTTTTATTAATTTTTTATCTTATGTTAAATAGATGGTAAAAAAAAGGAAAAAGATTAAAAAATAATAATTAACCAAATGTTTTAATTGCAAACGGCCAAATTCTAAAAGTTTTTCATGCATATTTTCTAAAAAAATAAAAATGCATTTTTATAATGTTTTAAAAGTACAAAATGGATATCATAACCAGTTTATGATTATCCATTAGGATTTGGTCAAAATTTCAAAAATACAATAAAAATTAATTTGTTTAATTAATATTTGGGGTATGAATTTTACAACGTAATGCATATTTATGATATTAAAGTATATGAATCAATAGCAATAAATGTTAGGAATTAACTGTATCTAGGAAATAAGTGCAATTAATACTAAAATTTAGGTTTTAGAACGGTTAGGAATTAACTCAATAAAATAAAGACTTCCTTACAAAGGGAGATCTGCCTTGAACCTTAGACAAGACCAACAAATAGAAACATGATTTAGAATAAGAATCAATCAATAATACAACTTAACTTATGTAGGGTGCAATGAGAGTGATGTGTCTTCCCCTTGCACAACTAGTTTCCTTACTCATATTCTTGCAAACTATAGGTTTCCTAGTAACCATAATACTAAATGGCGACTCCTTCAAATTATAATTTTATAATTAAACCCAAGACACCCTCCAACCCAGAAGACAGCCTTGTCAATTAAACATTGTGCACTTCACGACAAAGATTATTATAATAATGGATATTTTAGGTTAAAATATCTCATTTGAACAACTAGATCCCATATGATACTAAAAATCACATGAAAAATGGTGGACTTCAAATAATAATAATAATTATAATCCTTAACATAGACTTCTTTAGCTTTTATATAATGTGATTTTGCCATGTGGGAGCTCCATGGAAGCAAGTGCATAAGATTAACTCATCATGGTAGATGGATGTTTTACTCTTACAAGTTGATATGGTTTAATTTGATATAACTAGAGACCACTATTGTATCCCTTTTAATGGTGGGTTAATGGATGAAAAGGAGGGGTGGATAGAAAAGAATGAGAGGGTGTCCATGAGAATGTCTTTGTGGTTGTGCATGAGGATGTCCATGTGCATGTGAAGCTGCATGCCCTGTGGGTGTCATCATCTTCTTGAAATTGAATGAAAAGGAGGGGTCCATCCTATGATAGGATCGGAGGAGGAGGAGGAGGGTCCCCTGCCGGAATTCATCATGGCCATTACTCTTGTCTGATGTGCATGCTACGTAGGTTTCATTGATAGCAATGGATTGTTACCGTTGCCAGTAGATTTTGGTCCATCTTTTGATTCATTTAATTTCTAAAGGCATACGTATCTTTTATGCCAAATCTTTTTATAGGACTTGTGAATTGTCATATTCCCTTATGTTTTGAGATGATTTATCTCAGGTTCAGGAACAAATTTTTTTTTTTTAATAATTGAACCCTACTTTGAGTAGAACAGTACACAGCATTATACTCATACAGCATAAAAGTTCGGCTATATTTGATTAAAGATTAGGTGATTCTTACTTAACCAAATACTCCCAAGTAATTTCATATGAAAGGAGGTTTCATGCTTTTCTCTAGAATCTACCATCTGTCAATGCTGGCCATTGAACCAGAAGTTGATCCATAGTCTTAGACCCCCCACCATGTAAGGAACTTTGTCCATAGTTTTCAAGAGAAGTAGCACTGAAGGAGAAGATGATATGCCGACTCTATCTCTGATGCACAAAACGGGCGTGAAGCTTGCTCCAATGAAAGAAGGTATCGGTTGATAAGAAAGTCTCTTGTACATGGACAATTTTGTACTATTATCCATAAAAAAAACTTCTATTTTTTGCGGTGCTACTCCTTCCACCGCTACTCCTTCCAAATATTTGAAGTGAAACGCTCGTCACCTTGATATATCAACCTGTCAATCAAGGTACAACAAGATTTTACTGTAAATTTTCCCTTCCTATCAATATTCCAGATTTTAGCATCTTCTTTCCCTTTTACTAGTTGGGCACCATTCAACTACAATTGTAAGGAATTAATCTGCTCCCACTCGAAAGCTTCCACGTTCCTTCGCCAAATTAAGTTCCAAATCCAGGTATCATGTGTCCATTCACCCATATAATGGATCTTTGTGGTTGGTTTAATGGATAGCTTATATGGTCTAGGAAATTGTACCTTTAAAGGGGTGTCTCCCAACGAGGTGTCAATCCAAAATGTAACATTTTTCCCATTCCCTATGACATAGCTAGAGCATCTTTTCAAGGCCTCAGAAGCATCATCTCCATGATTGATCACAGACATGATTCCTCGCCAAATTCTAGATAGAGGTTGGAAGGCCGTTTTTGAAAGATGGTTGGTACTTTTTACAAATGAAGTCCTTCCACCTAGCCCTACTTTCAGAACTAAGCCATACTACTCGTTGATGCCAGATGAAACAACACTAGCTTGTTAATTGTTTTTTTATTTTAAAAATATTTAAAAAAATTATTTTCTTTACTAATATTTTTTTTATTTTAATGTGTTAATATCAAAAATAATTTTAAAAAAATATTATTTTAATATATTTTTAAATAAAAAAACATTTTAAATCTTCTCCATTTGTTACCAAATCTCATGTATCCCATCACTTCATCAAGGTAATCCCACAAGACTGTATCAAAAGCTTTGTGAAAATCTACTTAGAACATTGTTCCTGTTTTCCGACTCCTCTGTTATTCATGAATAACTTCATTTACTATCATAAACCCTTTAGTAATCTGTCTCCCTGCTATGAATGTTGTTTGGCTATCACTAATGAGGGCTTAGTTGACTGTATCAAAAGATCATACTCCTCATGTCAATTAAATAATTAATAGACATAAATATATAATGAGATCCTATTTAGCAAAAAGAATTTATCCTAATTGTTCAACGTTTGTTAAGATAATCACACGGTTATTAGGAGGAAAGATAAAATATTCTGAAAGACAAAAAAGTCTAGGTATAAAGCGGGTATTTGGAGTGCTACAATTTTATTTTACAATTATACATGGACATGTGCAATATTGGGATGAAAAGCACACTTGCAAATATTATAAAATCTTACATAATAATATGTAATATGATTGTTGAATATAAAGAAGTAACGAACTTTAAATTTGACCATGAACAAGAAGTGAATTCTTTTATATTACTATCACAAGATGAAACACTATAATTATATAATTTTTTTCATACTCATAATCAAATCAATGATAGAGCAATTAGCTTTTCATTCTATGAAAATTTAATCGTATATTTTTTAAAATAACATGATGACGGGTAGAATCATCAAATTTGAGCTTTCTATGTTATCTTGATTTTCAAGTATTTTTATGTTTTTTTATTTTCTTTATGGTTGTTATCTTTCAATTTAATTAATTTAATTAATTCTAGCTATTGTTGTTATCTGGAAGAAGAATTTGAAAGGAATCTCATGAATTGATATTAATTTTTAATTTTATAACAAGATAAAATTAACCACTAATCACTATATTTAAAATAACTAAGAAATTTCAACATAGTTAATTAATAAATCAACTCTTTTTATTGTATAATTCCTAGTTCCTTATTTCTTTGTGATTTTTTTAATGGTTAAATAATTAAATTAAAGTATGTAAATTTATTAATTATTTGATTAGAATTATTTTGGTTGAGAGAGAATAAGTTGGTGAAGGATAGTCTTAATTATTTAAAAATCTCCCCAAATGTCTAGCTATGCCTGACTGCCTTGCTCACCAAAAGCCACTCTTGTAAACTATTTCCTTGTAAATCATCAACTGTCTTCAAGAAATTTCATATGCTTAATTCTGTCTCCTTTGCAATGAAGTTCTTTTCATGGCAGTGCCCGTGTTCTGTATACATTACACACCCATGATAGGAATTCATGCTTGTTAGAGTTGCTGTTGTAACAAAAACTATCATTCAGGAGGTCATAGTCACTGTTATTCGATCAATGGACGATTGTAAGCCTGGTATTAGAAAGAAATGAAAGAAGAGTGGGACTCAGATTGAATCTCATGCTTTAGTCCTCAAGAAGCTCACAATCAATTATTTGAAAATACAACTTGTTTTGACCTCTGTCATAACCCCCGCGTTATAGTTCCGCTGAGCCATTATCCCAATGACGGACAAATCCTGGATTTGTCTCCATTGACAGTGCTGGAACATATGGCCATTCAAAACACTCTTGTAAGAGCCTGGAATGCGCAGGCGGCCCGAGATTCTCTGTTCTAAAGTTGGTATTGGTTAAATTTCACTGCTAGGACTGGCAAAAGGTTTTTGCCTTTCAGATTAATCAATGAAATTATGATTAATGAAAAAAAAATCAAGTAAACAGGTGCTCATCTCGCCCCAGTAACTTATAAAAACATAAAGTTCTAGTGAATCAAACTCCAACAATTTAAAGCATTCTATTAGAGACTACAGCATGCAAAGTTCAGAAGATTCGCATTTCATTAATGACATACTAACCCGGGATCTGTGTGCGTCGTCGTTAATCTAAAATGAATCGTGAATGGGCTGGCTAGTCAGCGTTTATATAAACTGTTGATTGTGGTCTGGTTTAGGACAAAGGCTCCCCTCCTGCGCACAAAAAAACAAAAGGCAACAAACACTTTAGTTGAGTTGTTGAGCACTATAGTTAGATCCATGTCCGTGGAACATGAAGTTTCTCTACTACGTCAACAGGACAAAATCTAGCAATGTTTTTCCCAACTGAAGTAAAATTCAGAAATTCTTCTACGAGTTATAAGAGCTTCACTTCTTGAGTAGGCTTATGATCTTCTAATATGTTGTTGCTCAACTCTGCCCTCGTTTAAAACTCTCAAGACCATCTTGTTGATTTTCTCTTCACTTCCCCTCTTCTCTAATTCTACCATTTTCTCTACTGTTTTCCTTCCTTGTATTTTCCTCTTCTTCTCTCTTTCAATTTTTCAAAACCCATTAGCCTAGCCACAACACTAGGACTAGCAGCAGTGGCCTCGAGTTCTTGTTTTTTGTTGCATTATCACTTACAATACAAGCTTCAAATCAAACTAAAAATCACCAAAACTAGCACTCAAATTCACAGACTGATTACCAACAAGAGAAAGCAACCAATTCCTTTACAAAAATAAAGTCTAGCAAAAAATCATCAAATGGATCGTAATTAAAAATAAAAAAAAACACCCATTTTGAGAAATGTCAAGGTGAACTAAAATAACTGAAGCAAGCCAATTGAAAAGGCAAGCAATAATTGACGAGCAGAGAAAACAAATCGAGAAGCTATGGCCCGATTGAGTCAAATAATTGATTCGAAGTACAATTGCTGGCTTTGAGGTTTGCAGGCTTTTTGTTTCGTTTTTAAAAGGGGAAGCAAATGGCAACTGTAGATGAAAGAGTCGTTGGCCGATGGGTATTTGTACCTCCTCCATGCTTTTTGCTTTTTTCAGAGACGTGTAAAAAGAGCATTTCGGGATTTTGGCTATTGAAATAGCTATCCCGTTGGAACTGCTAAAAGAGGAGATAATAGCTAAAAGGACAATTTTTTTTGTTTTGGCTTTCCTTTTGCCTCCTGCGTTGGAGATGCTCTAACACCACCCGATAAACCAGAAGGTTAAGGCAAATTAATAACATCCCATACCACAAACCCATATGGAAGAAATATTCAGGTCTTTTCACCAGTTTTTGGCACTGGGCAAGAAACATGCATGCTCTAGGGCAGTTATTCAGATGCCTCGCAACACTAATGAATCAATAAACTACTGTATTCTAAATATTAGTTCTGCAGTCAGATTCACTGTCACTTAGTTGCAGAAAATGCAGCATTTTTTGCCTTGTGAGGGGGTGGAAAATGACCTGCAACTACTTGATCATATTGCTTCTCTAGTGATCTCTTCTTGATCTGAAAGGGAAAACCTCTTGGAACATATTGATGACTGCTGTGACTACCAAATATTATAAGAGAATGTTCATCGAATGTAAGGTTTGTCCAAAAAAAACAACCAGAGAATCAATTCACACATAATCAGGAAAAATGAAATCACAAGCACAAATTGAGCCACAAGCCTCTACGGGAACCCACCCCATATAAATGTTGATACTAAAGTCATAAAAGCGAGTTCTATCTTGCAACATGATAGCAAGCCAAGTTGTTTCACATCTTCATGGCATTCTCAGTTCGTTTGGTCTTCAGCTCAACAGCATAAGACATGAAGCAAACTCCACGGCGGGCGCACACTAAACCGTTGTATCTGCAGCCAAGTGGTTTCAGCTGGCTGTGCAGCAGATGTGGTTTTCAGTTGCTGAAAGAGTCCATTTTCAAGATCCAAGACAAGTTGGTTCTGTTTTCACCATGAAATAAGAGATAAATAAACTGAATGAAGTCAATCATGAGATGCAGACAAAATGGGAAAAATGAAATATCCAACAACAGAGTTGAGAATAGGACAATCCCGCTCTACTCCATAGACCAGCTGAATCAAGCTCAATGGACTCAAAAAAGTGAACCATTTCATACTTTGTCTTACCATAATATGCACTTGCTCTGGGTCAATGACCACAGCAAGATGCTACAAGCACCCTTGTGGCCTTGGAAAACAAAAAACTCATAAATGGATGACTCTCTATGAGTCTGGCCTATAAATGGATGACTCTCTGAGTCAACCATGAGTGAAAGTAGGGATTAACTAGAGGCTCCATGCACCTTCATCCATTAAGATTCTCTAATTGTGTCAACTTCAGTTGCCTTGGTATGAAAAAGAATTCTTCCAAAAACATAACACACAAAGCATGCAACATTTATGTAAATCTAACAACCTCAGCTGACATAACTGTTGCTAATACCACAGCTCTCTCTACCATTCTCTAAGGATGAAGAATAGCACATCTTTGAAAGCCCAAGTCAATATCTTCCTCAACACTGAACAATTGAGAAATTTCAGCAATTTTTTTAGTCTACACACCTGATAAGTAATCTGGTTAGTTTCTGTAATGATTTTTCCCATTCAAACATCTAAACCCCTCATTCTATGTAATTAATGTTTCACTAAAAAAACTTAACCTTCTTAGGAAGACAGGTAAGACCTCTTTCGTGCTAATTGCCATATTAAGCATAAGCTAGAGTCCAAACATAAAAGACAAACAAGCCCCACCACCCCCCCCCCCCAACCCCCCCCAAAAAAAAAAAAAAAAAAACAACAAAAAAAAAAACACAAACACCCCCCCCCCCCCCCCCCCCCTACCCCACCCAAAAAAAAAAAAAAAAAACCCAGCAAGAGTCTCAGAAGTTTATAGAATATCGACATAGCTAGTGAAAAAAAACAAAAACTGAATTACAGTTACTATGAAATACAAAGCTTAAGTATACTTTTCTAACAGGGTTATT
>Ga0325414_1008785_pt1 | contig 10686 bp, 9 predicted proteins | sample PopdelMetagenome_8_FD_206183 | JGI IMG/M metagenome (GOLD analysis project Ga0325414, IMG submission 206183) | Populus deltoides microbial communities from Bellville, Georgia, United States - Leaf-PdKOR-R3 | ecosystem: Host-associated > Plants > Phyllosphere > Phylloplane/Leaf | place: USA...
TTTCTTTGTCCTTTCACTTTCAATAGTTAATCACATCAATCAATCCTTTGAATTGTGAGATATGCCTGCATTTAAAATGAACATTTACCATAAATTAAAGTTATCTTATATTATCAGATCTGTTATTATAAAACATGCTCTAGTTAAGGAGTTATTGATACTTCAAGTGCAAAATGATGATATAAAACCTTGATAAAAATGCACTTTTAAGTACTAATCATCGATGTCAAAAATTCTTGACATCATTAGCTTTCACCTCGGAAAGCTAATCAAGTCTATAAATTTTGCCGATATCGACGTCACCCGCCAATATCATTAACTATTTTGAAACCGAATAGTTAATCAAGTTTATATTTCTCCTTTCACGTACAGGTGATGCCGATGTTATCCAACTTGGTTAACATCATTAGCCTCCCATATTAGGGACAAACAAATCAAATTCGAGAAACAGTCATTACCAAAATTCGTTGTTACTCCAAAAGAACCCATAAATTAAATCTAGTCCTCCGTTTCATTTTATTTATTTTTTTCGTCAATTAACCTTTCCTCCCCCCCCTTTCTTTTCCTCATCAATAAGCACCAAATTTTTATAGTTCAAAAGTTAGTTAAAATAATTATTAACTAGAGGAGATATAGGTACCAAGTACCTACCTGCTGTAGACGCTCGACTTGCGTTCCCCTGTGGTTGTTGTACTCCTCCTGCGGTTCCTCCTGAAACCACAAACACCCATCATTATTTCATATTAGTCCACATATCACACGCAATAGTAACAATGGAAATAGTATTCATTTATCTTTTACCAAATCTTCTATGTGGGGACCTTCCCTGAATTCTGTAGTTTTCAGGTTCAAAATCCCCCCAGGAAACAGGGCAGCGAACCTGCTCTGTTTTGCTAATGGAGAAAGTGTCTCCAATTCATCTTAAATCCCCGCTTCTTCATCAGTCACAGCCGTGCCTTCCCTTTAGTCATGGCATTCCCGTCTCATTTTATGTCCTTTTAAGGTCACTTGTATGAAATTAATTAATTAAGCACATCATAAGTTCTCATTCCCTCTCTGCAGTAACCAGCAGAGAACGTGCAGAGTTACCTTCCTCTCTTTTATGCACTCATTTCTTCTTCTTCTTTTAGGCACTTAGATTATTCTAATCCATTTAACCTCACTCATTTCTGTATTTTCCCAACATTTTATGTTAAAGAACCCTAATTCCCAATTCAAGAAAAGCATAAACTTATAATCAAATTGAAGTTGATTTTATAGAAATTGGAATTAGAACTCCTTACTTGGATGGAAATCTAAACTTCATAAATTTTTAGAAGAATTTTAGCCTTCTTCTATGTAGTCAGCCACTCTTCCCCCTCTTTTCTTCACCAACTCTTCACTTTTCTTCTTGTTAATTCTTCCACCCGATTGTGTTCCTCCATTTAATAATTCCAAGGCTTATTTGGGTTTACTAATTTTAACTGTTTACTCCTAGTTTTGATGAAGGAAAAATCTAAAATTCTCCTCCCCTCCTTATTCTTATTATCAGCCGGCCATGGATGAGAGAAGGGATGGGTATTTATAGTCCAATCTCTTGTTAATTCTATTTTGGCCCCATCTTTCACTTTTTTTTATATTATAACAACATTTTGAATTATTATAAACCCCCCCTCTTTGTATACTTTATTCTCGGGCTTCACAACTGACAAACCTGAAACACACTTAAAGAAATATAAGAAATAACAAAACAAAATAATATGCTATTAATAAAACCAAAAGACATAAGTTTCACAAACATAGGCTCAAATCTAATCTAAGCTTTTTACGACTTTCCTTAGTTGACCAATTTACACGGCTCATGGAGGGATCAATTATAGGGATGAAAGATTGTAGTTGGTCAATCAATTGTTCAGCAGTAGCAGTAGAGATTATAATTTGTCGTGCCGAAGATGTTTGAAATTTCTGTTCCATAGCTTGATCAAGAAAAGACAACAATTTATCATAAAAACCATTAACATTTAACAAACCTATAGGTTTATGGTGAATGTATAGTTGGGCCCAAGAGGAAATATGAAAGATCTCTTCCAATATGCCCAGACCACCTGGTAAGGCAATGAAGGCATCAGCTTGTTTAAATATTGTATTCAGTCGATCAGACATTGTGGAGACTTGTATTTCCTCTCTAATTGTTTTTTCAAGGAGGTCCTTTTTTGCTAAAGCTGTGGGGACGACCCCCAAAACTTGACTGCCCCCTAAAAATGCAACTATTGACACCCCCCCATTAACTCAAGGCTGCCTCCTTCATACACTAAATGAATCTTTCTTTCAGCTAATATCTGACCAAGATGATTTGTTGATTCTAAAAAATCATTTTCTTTCCCAGGACTGGATCCACCGAAAACATAAATATTTCTTATTTGATGACTTGAGGAACCTTCCATTTCTAAACACTTCGATATCTGTTAAATGTGTGGGTTGAGTAGAACCTGCCATTGCTTTATCATGGTCTTTATTTTCAAAAGTTTCATTGCACATCAATTCCACCATTTGTCTATCTTTAGGCGTTAACCCTTCATAAAATTGTGAAACCAATCTCCATGTTTTAAAACCATGATGAGGGCAAGTATTAAGCAAGTCTCGATACCTATCCCAACTTTGGTAGAATATTTCACCTGGTTTTTGAGTGAAAGTGGTGTTTTGTCTTTTGAAAGAATTTGTTCTGTGAGATGGAAAAAACTTCCTTAAAAATTATTGTTGCATTTCATCCCAAGCACAAATGGATCCTGACCTAAGATTTTGTAACTGTATTTTAGCTTTATCTTTTAATGAAAAAGGAAAAAACTTTAATCTGATGGTGTTCACACTACAATTATAGGTGTTACAAACTTCTTCAAATTCTTTTAAATACAAGTATTGATTTTCTAGATCTAAGTCATGAAAAGAAGGTAAAAGTTGAATAATGTCTGGCTTAAAATTAAAATGAGATGCATTAGGAGGAAAAACTATGCATGAGGGTGCACTTGTTCTTGTGGGATTCTTGTGGTCTCTAAGTGTTCTAACATGACTATCCTCATTATTCTCATTATGAAGTGACTGGTTATCTTCTTCGTCCATGTTTTCTGAAAATGATGAGAATACCCTACAAAGTCTACCACTTAATATACGTGATCAAACTCTCATGCACGTGTAGGAATAGAATAAAAGGAAGAAAAAAACAAAAGAAAAGGAAACAAAATAAAAAAGAAACAAAGTTAGATACAAGAAAAGTGAAAATAAGAAAATAAAATAAATATTATAATTTGTACAAGAATTTACCTCCCCGGCAACGGCGCCAAAAACTTGACACGACCAAAAGATTGATATCTTCTATCAACTGTAGGAGTGTCGAAGTAATAAATAATCCGGCAAGACCGGGGTCGAACCACAGGGAGGTTAACTATATAAATTATAAATAATAATTATAATAATAATAAGTTAAAGAGGACTTTGAGATGTAAGATTAATGTGAGGATTAAACACTGATAAAAATAAATGTTAAAGTTAGAGGATCCACTAATGGTATTTCAAACAAATATAGTATAAACTATTTTATTACTCAACTAGAAACCACACACAAATGAGGTTCCAATCGGATGATTTGTCATTAATAGCTCATTATAAATTGTTAACATGATCATATTAACTATCTTATTTAAGTAACACCAAACTTTTAAATATTGTCAATTCATGATGCTAACTTATGTTAACAACGAATCAAGTTCCTTTTATAGCACAGGTGTAGGTTATACCATACATTTGGGCTATGAAAGTGCCAAACATTTGTTGTACCAAGTGTTATACAATATAGATCTAGATTAACCATTTAACAAGCAATGTATTAAGAATTAATAAGATAAAAATGATAAGACATGTTAATAGCAAGTTGTTTAGGATATAAGCATTGAAGTCCATATTGAGTTTACATCATACTTATTCTTACACCATTAGTGTAATCTTTTCACCTTGACATAATAAAATTAGCTGAACATAATGAAAAAAAAAACATAAATAAACAAGATAAGAACATAAATAAGATATAAGTTGACTAAGTAAACGAAAGGAAATGAAAAGCATAAACAAGAGATTAATATAAACAAAACTTAAGCATTACAGAACGGAATGCAAGGATCTTTGCTGGAATGTCTAGAACTTCGAATTTGGTCTTTAATCAAATCGAATGTATCATTCGTGATAAGCTTGATTTGATGAGGAATGTCGTACCAACAAATGAAAACAAAAGGATCCAACGAGCTTGGAGGGTGAATACCATAGATTCTTAATTTGTTAGTTAGCTGTTGTATTGGTTTCCCTCACGAATCTAGTGAGGTTTCAGTTTTAGGGTTGGTGGCTAGCCTGTAGCCATCTGTTGTTTTATGTTTCTGTTATCATTGTAAATCTGGGGTATGCCCCTTATAATGTTTGTATCTTCTACTTTTAATACATACGTCAACTTACCAAAAAAAAACTTAAGCATTACAAAAATATAAAGAGAGAGAGCAAGAACATGATCTTGATCTGCAAACCAAGATGCCTAAATGCATGGCAAATGCCTCCTTTTAAAGGCCAAAATTTGAAACTAATGATTTGATGACTAATTGTTGAGTGGGTGGCCAACTCTTGACTTGGTGAAAATCCATATCTTCTTGTCTGAACAAAATGTCATTGCTAACATCAGAATTCGAACAGACTTGAATCATGAAAGTTCTAGGAAATTATCTCAGCTTTCCAGGAAAAACAAATTGAAGTCATTTGGACTTCTAGAACTCGAGAAATAGGCTAAACACTGAATAATGTCTGGGCTGCAGGACAGATTTAGACTTCTCCGTTGTTGCTATAATTTGGACTTGAAAATGGTGTTTTTAAATCTTGGAATCCCATGAAAGTTTTAGACCTATGTCTTATCTTTCCATCCATATAAAGTAGACCTAAATCCAAGATCTACAACTCTAGATATGACCCGATGACCGAACAGTGTTCGAGTTTGGTCTAAACCAGCATCTCTTTTCTAAGTTTGACCTTCTTTTTGTCCTTTCAATTTCAGTACTTAAAATCATCAATCAATCCTTTCATTTATGTGATAGGCCTGTATTTAAGATGACCATTTACCATAAATTAAAGGTATTTTATGGTATCAGACTTGTTATTATAAAACATGCTTTAGTTAAGGAGTTATTGATACTTAAAGTGCAAAATGATGATACAAAACCTTGATAAAAATGCACTTTTAAGTATTAATCACACCCCCCAACCAGCTTATTACTAGTCCCTAGTAATCAAAGCGTTAAAATAGAAAAACAATTTGCAAATTCCACAAAGCAAGGCATTCATCATTCAACTTATATTACTTTATCCAGATAAACAAACTCTCATTAAATTTATGTATATGCTCAATACCTCTTAAACAAGATATTAATAAACCTTTCTTTTGTGCTCAATATATCAACACATAGTTATAGGATTCACGTGAAAGAAAACAAAATTTTTGTTCTAATGTTTAAGGTTAACTTCATTGGGTTAGGATTATTGTCTTTTTCTTCTTTTCTTTTAAATATATATATACATATAACTTAAAACACAATGCATCTTTAACCAATGTAATGAGCTTTCGGCTAATGACTCCCAGACCAGTTGGTCTTAGGGCATTAGGTGTTGAGACACCCTTACGAGCTTAGTAACTCGGGTTGCAAATACTAATACATAGATAGTGCAATGTTTGATTCCCTTAAGCGTTGGGCCAATAGCTCCCAAGTTAGTTGACTTTAGGGTATTAGGTGTTAAAACACCCTTTCAGGCTTAATTGCTTAGGTTAGGGAGGCTACGAAACCAAACTTCTCTACATTTTTATTATCATCATTTTTTTTTGTTTTTTTTTAATATATATACTATCCCTTTCCTTTTGTTGTTACCTTTAACAAAAAAACATAAATAATATAATAATCTAATATGCAACCCACAATCATATGTTAAATTGTGTGTGTGAATGAAGGTTTAAGAATACTTGTTAAATGAGTATATAAGAGGAATTAAATGATAAAAATGCGAGAGTTTGTAAACCTGAATATTTCAAGAAGTATTCTGATAGACCTTGTTAAGAATGTTTACTAAGATATGTCTCAAGAGTCACTTTAACAAAGAACTTCTTTACTCTGCCACCTATTAACAACAATTTTGCAAATGGTTTATGAAATAGAAAACACAGTTAGTTAATTTTTTTAAAAAAATATCAATTACTACCCTTTCACCCCAACCAAAATGAAACATTGTCCTCAATGTCCTAAGGTAGAAAGATAGAGTATAGAAGACATCACTTGAAATAACGAACACTAATAAACCTGAAACACACTTAAACAAATATAAGAAACAATAAAACACAATAATAAAACCAAAAGACATAAAGTTTTTACAATCGAAGGCTCAAATCCAATCTAAGCTTTTTACAGCTTTTCTTAGTTGATCAATTTACGCAACTCATGGAAGGATCAATTCCAGGGATGAAAGATTGTAGTTGGTCAATCAATTGTTTAGCAGTAACAGTAGAGATTATGATTTGTTGTGCCGAAGATGTTAGAAATTCCTGTTCCACAGCATAATCAAGAAAAGACAACAACTTATCAATAAAACCATTAACATTTAACAGACCTATTGGTTTATCGTGAATGTGCAGTTGGGCCCAAGAGGAAATATGAAAGATCTCTTCTAATGTGCCCAGACCACCTGGTAAAGCAATGAAGGCATCAGCATGGTTAAACATTGCATTCAGTCGATCAAACATTGTAGGGACCTGTAGTTACTCTCTAATTGCTTTGCCAATGATGTCCCCTTTTCTTAAAGCTTTGGGGACGACCCCCAAAACTTGACTACCTCCTAAAAATACAGCTGTTGACATACCCCCCATTAACCCAAGGCTGCCTCCTCCATACACTAAATGAATCTTGCTCTCAGCTAGTACTTGACCAAGATGATTTGCTGATTCTAAAAACTTTTTTTATCCCAGGACTAGATCCACCGAAAAAACAAATATTTTTTATATAATGACTTGAGGAACCTACCATTTGTACACACTTCTATATCTGGAATGTATGGGTTGAGTAGAAATGAAGGGAAGGAAGAGAAGATTTTATAGATGAGAAATTGAAAATGCAATCATACTAACCTATATATAAGCCAGCTGGAGTCTCACTCTCCCTCTCTCTCTCTTTATTTATTTATTTATTTTGAAAAAACATGTGTATGTACAGGTAGTTTTGATTGTGGCTCACATCTTCCCTTGGTTTTACGTCCAAGAATGGCTTAAATGCCCTATATGGGTCGGGGATAGGCTTCCTATCTAGTTTTCTTAAAAACTGGCAAATAGGGTCTTTTTTAGTCAGATTTCCAAGACTATGTCGAGCATGTTCTTTATGGAATTATGGCCATAAATCATGAATTGCACGATGCATATCTCCACTAGGATGCGTCTCAAGAGTCAATAAAAGATTATCTAAAGACCCTTTACTCAGGTCATCCTTAATGAATTGTATTTTATCTTCACGGTTTACAAATATCATTCCTAAAGAACGACATGTTGCATTACAAGTCCATCTGGCACATCTGTGACAAACTTTCAATCGTTTTGCACGACGTTTCTTTGCAAAATTGCTTACCTGTTCCAAGCATAAAATGAAAGAATTAGAGGACTCACCTGATAATCGGACCTTTGCTTTAATTAGCCAGCGAACATCTTCAGGAATTCCATGATTCATTAACAACTTCAATCTTACAAATCTAGCATGGTAAATTTTTATAATCGCATTCTGAGGCAGAGCTGGAAAATATTTTTTCAATTTTTCTAGACTGGTGTCCATTTTTTTTAGATGAGAAGTGGAAAAGAGATGCAAAGAAGGGAGAAAGAGCAAAGAATTGCATAAATATATACACAGAAATCAATTATCTTGGGAAACTAAAAGAACCGACTTAAGAGTCACGGAGTACCATTATCCGCCATTTGACCGAGGTGAGAGAGGCTAGCAACATGAAATTCACACCAAAACGAAACACAAAACAATGAGAGAAAAAGAATCAATTTTTATATACAGGATTACTCAATTCAATAGTCATTTTCAATTGAAAAATTGACAAAGTAAACTTTTAAATGATGTCCATTTACCTTGAAAACATTGTCATTCTTTAGATTCTTGATATCACAAGCTTCATATGGATACACATGTTTTACAATAAAAGGACCACTTCATCTTGATCTTAGTTTTCTAGGAAATAAATGGAGTCGAGAATTGTAAAGCAAGACTTTTTGACTAACATTGAATGTTTTTCTCAGTATTTTCTTGTCATGAAACTCTTTGATTCTTGCTTTATGAATTCTTGAATTTTAATATGCATCATTTCTTATTTTCTCAAGCTCATTTATTTGTAATTTTCGCAGCTGACTAGCATCATCAAGGTTTCAACTGAAAGCTTTAATAGCCTAATAAGCTTTATGTTCAAGTTCTAAAGGCAAGTGACAAGGTTTTCCATAGATTAGTCTATAAGGTGACATACCTAATGATGTCTTATAAGCAGTTTGATAAGCCCAAAGTGCATCATTAAGTCTTAAAGACCAGTCTTTCCGATTAGGGTTCACTATTTTCTCCAAGATTTGTTTGATCTCCTTATTAGCAATTTCTACCTGTCCACTCGTTTGATGGTGATAAGGGGTGGCAAATTTATATGTGATTTCCTATTTCTTCATTAAAGACTCACATGGCTTGTTGCAGAAATGTGTTCCACCATCACTTATCATGGCTCGAGGGATTCCAAATCGACTCAAAATGTTTTTTTTTAAAAAAACTTTATCATTGTTTTGTGATCATTGTTTCGACTTGGAATTGCCTCTATCCATTTTGAAACATAATCTACTGCGACTAATATGTACAAGAAACCAAATGATAAAGGAAATGGACCCATGAAATCTATATCCCAACAGTCAAAGATGTCAATGACAAGAATAGGATTTAAGGGCACCATGTGATGTTTTGAAATAGATCCCAACTTTTGACAATTTTCACAAGTCTTGCAGAATGAATGTGAGTCCTTGAACATGGTGGGCCAGTAAAATCCACTTTGTAAGATTTTTGCAGTTGTTTTTCTTGATGAAAAATGACCCCTACATGCCTCAGAATGATAAAATTTAATGACATTACTTACCTCATTGTCAGGAATGCATCTTTGAAATATTTGATGAAGACAATATTTGAATAAATAAGGGTCATCCCAATAAAAATTCTTCACTTCATTCAAGAACTTTTTTTTGTCTTGGGTACTCCAATGAGTTTGCAATTGTCCTAAAACAAGAAAATTAACAATATTAGCAAACCAAGGCATTGTAGAGACATAAAATAAAGATTCATCAGGAAAGTAGTAATTGATTTGTGTGATGTTAGATCTTGAATCTGTTGTCAATCTTGACAAATGATCTGCGACAATATTTTCGGTGCCTTTCTTATCTTTGATTATCAAATTCTTGAAGTAACAAAATCACTGCACCAATCTAGCCTTAGAATCTTTCTTAGAAAGAAGATATTTCAATGCTGCATGATCACTAAAAACAACAACAAGTGAGCCTACAATATAAGACCTGAATTTTTCACATGCAAATACTACTACAAGTAATTCTTTTACAATGGTGGTGTAATTCATTTGAGCACTATTTAAAGTTTTACTTGCATAGCAAATTACATAAGGTTTCTTATCTTTTCTTTGTCCCAAGACAACACCCACGACATAATCACTAGCATTACACATTATTTCAAAAGGTAATGACCAATCAAGAGGTTGAATGACAGGAGCAGAAGTAAGCAAGCTTTTAAGTTTAACAAAGGCTTTTTCACATTTTCCAGTCCATTCAAAAACATTTTTCTTTGTTAGAAGGTTACACAATGGTTTAGATATTACACTGAAATCTTTGATGAACCTTCTGTAAAAACCAGCATGTCCTAAGAATTGTCTAACATCTTTAATAGATTTTGGTGTTGGCAAGTTAGCAATTAACTTGATTTTAGATTTGTCAACCTCAATTCCTTTCGATGAAACAATGTGACCAAGTACAATGCCGTTTGTTACCATAAAGTGACATTTTTTCCAATTAAGTACGAGATTCTTCTCTTCACACCTGTTCAAAACCTCTTCCAAGTTAGTTAAACAATCATCAAATGAATCACCAAAATCAGAAAAATCATCCATAAAAATCTTAAGAAAACATTCAACCATATCACTGGATATGCTAAGCATGCATATTTGAAACATGGCTCGTGCATTACATAATCCAAAAAGCATTCTTCGATATGCAAAAGTACCAAATGGACATGTGAAAGTAGTCTTCTCTTGATCTTTCAATGCAATTTCAATGGGTTGAATTTATTGAAACCTTTCCGTATGTGATCAAGTATAAGCAAGGGAAAGAAAACATTGTGGCTGATGCACTTTCGCGCAGGTATGTTCTTTTATCTACTTTGGATGCTAGATTTCTAGGATTTGAACACATAAAAGAATTGTACAAGGATGATAGTGATTTTGCTAATGTTTACGATGCTTGCGAAACTTTGGCTTTTGGAAAGTTTTATAGACTTGATGGATATTTGTTTAAAGAGAATCGTTTGTGTGTTCCATTAAGTTCTATGCGTGAATTGCTTG
>Ga0325414_1008789_pt1 | contig 10684 bp, 3 predicted proteins | sample PopdelMetagenome_8_FD_206183 | JGI IMG/M metagenome (GOLD analysis project Ga0325414, IMG submission 206183) | Populus deltoides microbial communities from Bellville, Georgia, United States - Leaf-PdKOR-R3 | ecosystem: Host-associated > Plants > Phyllosphere > Phylloplane/Leaf | place: USA...
TCAGGTGATAACAAATCTCCACCGGCGGAGAAGATCTGAAGGAGAGAGATGGCCGGACCTTAAGGCAGCCAGATCTCTATTTTTGAGAAGCGGTGGAGGTCACCGCCGATGCAGTAGTAAAGAGCAGGCCGTGGGGCTTCAGATCCAACGGCCACGCTCCAACCACGCGCCACTAGTGGCGGCCGCGGGTGGAGCAGACGTGCCACCACTGTTCCGGCAGTTCCAGAAAGCCTCCTCTGCAGTTCCTGGACTTTTCAGGGACCTATTTCTGTAATTTTTAGATGTTTGAATATGTATTTAGATTTCTGTTAAAAGTTTTTTTAGTTTATGTTATTATGGAAACATGTAATAGAAAAAAATATAGTAAAAAAGTGATGCTAGGGTGTGTGGCTGTAATTTTTTTTATGGATGGTCTTTTTTTGTTAAAATAAAAAAAAAAACAAAAATAATAAAAAGAAGAAAAGAGAATTAAGTGTTTTAATTTGTACATGGTGGTCAAGTATTTTAAGAATAAATAAAATAATGTTGTACTTCTTGTGAAAAATGTAAGAATATATTTTTATATATATTTTAGTATTTAATAATTGATTTATTAAAGTTTTAAAAACTTTACTAATATTTTAAATTTTCAAATCATCTTACTTACAATTAAAGTAGCTTATCTTAAATTAGGTAAAGTAAGTTACTAGTTGGTAAATCACTAAACCACGCCGCGCAGGACAGGCAACAGTTTCAAAGCGGTAACTAATTAAATTTTATAAGTTATAACTTAATCTCTGCCCCATCATTAAATAATTAAGAAAAAAAATACTACATCTAAAAAAAATTAAGCTTTATTATCCACTTCATCTCTTTTAAAAATGCGAAAAAAAGATCGAAAAAAAAGGGAAAACAAGACAAACTTCCAAATCCAAATCAAAGAAAGTGAAAAAGTGCCTAGCCATTAGTAATTGTGTATACCGTGTGCTGAACATTTCCGGTTCGGTCCGGTTTTGAACTAAAATAAACAACTAAATTGAATTATTTTTTTTTAATTTTTAAACCGAACCAAACTGAAAATCAATTCAAACCGATTAATTTCGATTCGGTTTTTTCCCCTTCCAAACCAGTTGAAACCCAATGGTCCTCTACCAACACTAGTAATATTCCTCCCTTTTTGGATCACTAGCCAGGTCTAATGTGGCTTTTGAGAAAACAATAAAATGTTGTTGTGCCCTCCCCAAACACCCTGCTGCTGCATCACTTGTCATCTCAAATGCTGAAATTTGAATAAGAAACAAGCAGATCAAAGGCCTCAATTAGTAATCAGAAAAGTAGGAGCCTTTCTTCAATCTTTAAAAAAAAATAAGTGAAAGTACAATAATGTACTGTTTGACAAATTATTTGAGATGCCTGCAACTTCTGGTAAGCAAGTAGTCCTGTTGGTGGAAACTAACGTCAGAGATGAGATTTTTTAACGGAATAGAGAATGGAGGGGGTTTTCTTGGTGGATCTGATAGTCCTCTATTCGGTTGTTAGTAGAGCCAACCACAGACTCAACAGGAGAACTAAGATCCGAAGAAAATCCAAAGGAATCAAATCCATAAGATCAAATCAGAGCAGATAGTAGAGGGAAAGGAGAAAAATCAAAGCAGAGCAGAGAGTAAAGAAAAAAGAGAAAAAAGAGAGTAAAATGAAAGAGAATGAGATATGCAGAGAAGGGAGGGGGGCGGCTAAGGGTGAATGTTACTTTAGGGTTAGAAAACATTACTTTTATAGTTTTTTTTTTAAGTGTTGGATGGTTGAACCGGTTCGGTTCGGTTCGGTTCGGTTCAATCGGTTTCAGACTTTAGAAACCGAAACCGAACCGAATCGGAATTTTTTTATAATTTTTTAATCGGTTAATTCGATTTTTTTTTCGGTTTGATTTTTTAATTATTTTTTTATTTTTTTAATTTAATTGATTTATTAATTTTTTTGTTCACCCCTGCCGTGCACCTTGCAAAGTGTATCAAGGGAAATTGCATGGGTTTGAAAGCATATCAATAGCCAGCTATGTCTCGGGTAATACAAACAGCTGGCCCTCAAAAGGTTTCCTTTACATTCAAACTGAAACAAGCTACAAAGCCCATGCTTTATAACTATTCAATATAGAAACAGCCCACGCCTCACTACAGAAACCAAGTGTTCAGACCAAAACTCCACGCATGCATTACAGCATAGAGCCTCTGCTCGCAATTCTTCTAGGCTGCAGATGGTGTTATTTATTGTATATAATCCCTTCAATGCGCAGGCTCAGGCTCAATATATATACACACACTAAATCCCATGTATCTAATTAATTTAAATTATTAGAGGAGATATCCGAAATATAATTTATATTATTCTTTAATAAAATTAAACAAATGATAGATAATTAATTGGGTACAGATTATTTGTTGTTAGTTTGATTTATTTAGTTCATATTTTGATGTAATATTGAATTTTTGTGGAAATGATAATGAAATATTACATTGTGAATTCATTTTTAATTACTAAATTTGAATTTAATTTTGAATTGATGACTATATTATTATAATAAATATTCTCATCAATATTCTATATAAGTTTTCTAAGTAACTAATGATTATTTTTGAATATATCAAGATTTATTCCAGGAGTTATACAAGAAAGATTATTATAAAGGGGTTAAGGATTTTATTAGCTTAGCATTTTTAAATCCCAAAAATATTAATGGGGTTAGTTTATTGATCATCCGTCACTCATTTAATGATGGATATGCCATCAAAAGATGGTCATCACTTATTTTAATTTGCGATGTGATTAAATTACAAGTTAATTAATTATTAACGGATCTAATATCTTCAATGAGACACTAGCCTACAACTTGTTTTTATTAGTAAATTTATTGGTGATTTTAATACCAAAATAAAATATAACTCTTACATCGGAGAAATATTCCATTAATCTAAATTAATTTTATAGTTGTGTTCATCAGATGGAATGAATAGAAACATCAACGCGTGAGCATGCATGCATCTTTAGCTGAAGCCTTTACCCCTAACGCCGTGTGTTTGCGTGTTTTGTCGATTTCACACCAAGATAGCTTTAAAAAAGTAGTCTCCACTTTGTTGTTAATTTCTTCTAACTCCACGTGGAAATTAGGATCATAGATTTCCAAGTCTTTCTTTCTTTCTTTCTTTCTTTCATGTCAGCAAGTGGGACATCACTTGGCTAGCCATTCATTGATTTGTATACCCTAATATTTTAGTCCATTTTGATGTGTTCGACGACGAAGGAATGCTTGCTAAATCACTCGGTCATCTTAGGGTATCTTTGTTTATTTATTTTTTATTTGTTTTTATAAAAGATACAATAGGTAAGAGATCACGTGATTTTCATTTCGTAAATACAACTAATTAAATATAGATATATCACTTTTTTTAATAAAATCTTAAGTTGAATGAATATTTACCAAGAAAAGGCAAAAATCTACTGCTATTTACATTACCAATGAAAATTTTCTGTTTGTATTTCTTTATATCGATAATTATGATTCAAATTCTCTGTTTGTATTTTTTATATCGATAATTATTATGATTCTATCTTAATTAAATTTTATCAAACACTAATTAAGATCCATTTAACCTTTAAATTTTAATTTGAAAAAAACACTACACTAATCATAACGTCTTGAATTATATAATTTGATCCATATATATAAACTTTACCTTGTCTTGTATTGAGCTTATTTTTTTTTATCCGTATAAAAATCACAATTATATTTTAGCTTGATTTGTTTAAGTTTTGATTTTATTTGGTTGTTTTATTAGTAGGATTATTAATTTGTTTTCTTATTTTTTTTTATTATAATTAAGCCGATGCCTAAACTAAAACTTATGTAGCTAATACTCTCTTTCTGTTCATGTTTTTTTTTTATTATTATTCTATATATATTCTCGATTTAAAAGAAAAGGAAGCTTAATTCCTTTGAGTGTTGGGCCTTGCATCGTTTTCGTAGCTTAATTCATCCTGTTTATATCTAGCTACTTCTCTTGTAATTCATGGGAAGGGATTATCCTCAAGCATGAAATGCTACATTGTAATTAATTTGTGATGCATGCATGCCTAGCCCTTATCCCATTAATGACCTTCGAGAACGTTTTGCTGCTAGAGAAATTGAATAGCAGAATTTCTGTACGGTTGAATAATGTAAAGAGAAAGTCTTACTGACGAATACACATTAGATTCAAACATATAAGCTAGTGCGAGGCTCAATTTTAAAATTGCAATTCTAGAGCTAGAAATTCTGCTGGTCTTAGCTCATCTGGAAATTGAACACAGGATTCCTGATGGAAAAATTGTCTGCTCTTGCATGCCTTGTGCATCGTGCTTTGCACGTAGTTAGCTTTTAGTACTAGATGCCCTATTTTCTCCAAAGTTCCCTTCTTTCTTACATAAAATAATAATAATAATAAAAAAACCTGTAATTATCTTAACAAAATTACACAGAAGAGAAGCAGCCTAGCTAAAAGAAAATCCAAACTGCATGCACAAATACTAATTAAATAATAAAACCAGTCAAAAAAGGATGTGAGAATTATATAATTAAGCAGAATAAGACAAAACATTTAGACAAGTCGAAACTCCAAAGGCTTAGATTTCTTCATTTTGTTCTACTTTCCATGTTTTCTCTTCTTGCCTTTTCAGCTCACCTTCCTTTGATTTTTTTTTTCATCTTCTACTACTTTAAAAACAAAACCTACGCGAGGGCTTTTCTTAATTAATAGTGTACACACATGTCTATAATTTATTTTTTAATATAATTAAAAAAAATCATCTCAATTCAAAACTATGGAACTTCATAAATAATTCTACAATATTTTCTAATGGTACGAAGAAAAGTTTTGTTTTCCTCTTTTAAAAAAACCAATTGTAAATAAACAATATATGATAAAACTTTTTTTTTTAAAAATTTTTTTATAAAAAAATCATCTTAACTTAAAAATTTAAGATGATAAATGAGATCTGAAGAATAATTATTTATATTTAAAAGAATTAAACTTAAATATAAATAAGATTTTATTTATACACCGTTCTCAATACATAAGATCATGCGTTTGATGCTTGAATCGAAATAATAATATGATTAAATTCTTTGCTCTCGAGAACTTGCTCTAAATAAACAGTAAATAAAGATAAAGTAACGTTTCTAGAATATGGCAACCTTTTCAATTCCCCATTCCCCACCTCATTATATCGGTTATTGATTAAATTAAGTCAAAGTTATTAAGCATGTTTTTGGAAAAAAGTTAAATCTAGTCGAGGTCAATTTATTATCAAGTCAAGATACGGTTTAAATTCATGGATTTATTAATTTATTTTTATTAAATAAAAAAATTATGTCTTTATTATATTAATTTTTTTAATTAAATACCATTTTTTGGCAATCACGCACACCTTTCATATACAAAATCTGTTTCCTCGTGAATTTTATTAACCTTTTAAAAATTAATGGTTGAACTAAATCAAATCAAATAATTTAATTTAATTTAATTGATTACTGATATAAGTTTTTTTTTAATTCAAAGACTAATTTAATAACATGTCCGCTAATAGTTTAAGGTAACTGGCTATCTTTTAATTACCAATAGTTATATTCATCATAACCACTATGATGGATGGGTGTTGGACACTTTCTAGGTTTAAAATCATTTCAATAATAGATTTAATTTTAATTTTAATTTTAATTGAAAATTTTTTTACAGATAAAAAAAAATAGTGCATGTCTTGGAATAATTTGTACCAAAGACATCGCATTTTGCTTTTAATCCGACAGCAGACAGTCAAATAATGAGGCGATGGTTGATTCTTGAAAGGTTTGGTAAGCCCACATTTTGTTTAATAGAAGTGGTTTTATAGGAAAAAAAAAATTCACTTGTTTATTTTATATTAAAAAAGTTACTAAATAAAAAATATTTTTCAGTCAAATAATAATTTACCTTGTTTTCTAGAAAAATATTTTTTTTATTTTTGGATGGAATTCATTTTCTAAAAGTTGTAAAAATTTCAATAATATCCTATTATTTATTGATTATATCAAATTTAGTCTTAAATCTTTTGGTTGTTGTATATATTTTTTTAAGTAATTTTTATTTTTATTTTTTTTAATTTTATCCCTAAGAATTGATTTAATTTTATTTTTATATCAATTTTAGTCATCATTCTTTTTATTGTTATTTTTTTCTCTTATTTTTTTAAATGAATTTTTATGTCCATCATATTTGATCCCTAATTTTTTTAAAATAATTTATTAAATTGAAATGTTTTTTTAATTTTATTATCTTTTAACTTTTTTATATGTCAAATTTGGTCTCTATTCTTTTAATTAATATATGTTTTATTTGAAATAATTTATAAAATTGAGATTTTTTTAAATTTTATCTTCCTTCAACTTTTTCATCTGTCAGTTTTGGTCTTATTCTTTTAATAAAGTTGAAAAAAATATAAAATTAATAAGTAATTTTTCAGCTTATTTTTTATGGCATAACCAAACACTGGAAAATAATTTTCAATTTATTTTCATAGCATTGCTAAATATAAAAAAATAATTAACTTTCAAGAAATTCACTTTATAAAAACAATTTTCCATAAAAAATCTACAATATTCCACCAAACAAATGGGCATACATGACTTCTGGTTCTAGATACTGAATAATCTGTGGAATTTTTCTTTCTTTATCTCTATGGAAAACAGACGGACATGATCTCTCAATCAATAGAGTAGTAAAGTTGATTCAATTAAGTAGATTATTCAATTTATCCAGCATAAGCTATGTAATATAAGGGTGCTTAAGGAAGCTTTTAATAACCCTAAGTATCACTTTTATTTATTTATTTATTATTGGTAAACTATTCTAGAATAGAGCAACGTGACCCTTTGATGGTTTAAATTTCATTTTTCAATCAATCTTATCCGCCATCATATCTCTCGGTTCATGAATATGTTAAATTAAAACTTATAAATTTTTAAAAATAATAATTAAAGTTTTAAATTTGATATGGTACGATTTAATTAATATTTTTCCATTCATTTATATTCAATTAAAAAGGTGTTTTCTACCAAGTGGGCGCCAAAAGGAGCTTCATGGGACTTATGTAGAGACACACAACTTGATTAAACTGTTTCAAAACCATCAATGTTGAAATTCTGTATTATTTAATTTCTGGATGAGTCGACTTAAACTAATTTTATGCAATATCCAAATAGCACATAGTCAAACAATGAAAACACCTGAAGAGTTTGGAGAGGCTGATCTCTGCATGCGCATTCAATACACTTAGATTCTCAATATCGCATGATGAAATATTGTAGCAATTTATTTATTTTTTTAATTATGAAATTACTTACTATGAAATATGCTAAATTAGTAAACACACTTGTAGTGCATACACGATTTGGGTTTTAATTTATTGCAGTGCTAATTAAATTGAGAAATATTTTTGCAATTGGAAAATATTTCTGGCTACAACTTACTTGGATATATATGGAGCAAGCTGTTTCAAAAACATCAATGTTGAAATTCTGTATTATGTTAAGATCGAGCGAGTGGTCAAATCATGAAGGATGCTGGCAAGTCATTCTAGAACTCGCTCAAATCATGAAGGATGCTGGCAAGTCATTCTAGAATGGCACACTAAAGCAATTAAAGATCCTGAGAATGTGGACACCATAGTTTATTTACGTGTTGCTTCTAGATGAATGGGCCGGCATTCTTTTTCTTTTTCAACATGATACTCAAAACTTTTCTTTTCTTTTCTTTTCTTTTCTTTTATGGTGATGAGCTTCAGAATGATATTTATTAATATTGACGAGGTTGTTGAAAACTTCTCAAAGATTATGAAGATTGAGTTTGGACAACGAAAAAAAAAATGAAAATTAATAATAAAGGCTTTGAAATGATATAGAAGCCATCGCGCGTATCAAGGTACTCTTCTTTACAAAATACTTTATTTATTAAATTTAATAATTGGGTCTGAATTATATTCAAATGATTTAAATCTAGTAATAAGTTGTTCGTTTTTAATTTTATATATTATTCTTTGTATTATTTATTTATTTTATATAAAAATGTTATTTCCAATACTCTCTCACTCGCAGCATATTTTTTGAGGTTTATTAAATATTTTTGAATTTTAGGTTCTTAATATAACTTTTTATTTATTTCGATTTTAATTTGCTATGTCGGTTCAATTTATTATTTACATAAAGATTATTGAAATTCAAAATTTATCAATGAACAATTTAATGTAATTTTAAAATTTGTGAAACTTATTATTATTATAAACTGCATCACTTACACACAACACTTTTTTTTTACGAGTCACCTTTTGTTTTTGAAAAAATAATTATAATAGCTTTTAGGGCTTGTCTGGTAATATGATAGAGGTTGTTTTTCAAAATATTTTTTGCTTGAAAATACATTAAAAAAATAATGTATTTTTTTTCATTTTTGATATCAACACATCAAAATAATCCAAAAACATAAAAAAATAATTTAAAGTTAAAAAAATTTAATTTTTTTTAAAAACTCAGTTAGACTGCAATGCAAAATGAATCCCAAGTAAGAGTTAAACTGTTTCCTAAGTACTTGGACTAGCATCATCACTAATTATGAACATAATTCAGAAGTTGGATTTTTAAAAAATGAAAATTAATAATAAAGACTTTGAATGATATAAAAGACATCTATATTATTTTATTTTTTTATAAATGATTTACTTACATATGAAATATTATAGTATATTATTATGTATCAGAGCTATTACACTTTAAAACTCTCTTTTCTTCTCTCCAATGTACTCTTTTTCTCAGCCTACGGTGCAAACTTCTCTTTCTCTCTCTACTCTAAAAGCTTCCCCCACTGCTACTGTTAATCCCAGACTTTTCCTTCCCCTTTGTTTTTGAATCTTCCTTTATTACTGTTGCGCAACCTTCCCTTGTTGTTGTTGTTATGACTCTTGCCACCATAGAGGCTTCAATTGTTTTTTATTGGCTTTCATACTTTTAAGGTGGACACATTATTATTCATTTTGTTTATAGATAATGATATTTTTCACCTTTTAGTTTATGTTGATGATATTTATTTGCTGGAAGCAATTCAGTCTTGCTTCACCAATTGATTCAGCTGCTGAGCTCAAAGTTTAAGCTTTAGAATTTAAGAGTTGTTCATTATTTTTTGGGCATTGAGGTTTATCTTAATATTGTGGGTATCATGCTACAGTAAGATAAGTATATTCTTGATATCCTTCACCGGGCACGTATGTCTTCTTGCAAGTCTGTTGATACTCTTATTTCTATATCAGAGGTTACTAAAGTGTCTGATTCCTTGTTTTCTATTCCTACAAACTGTTGGTGTTCTTCAATATCTCATTTGTTTTGTTGTTAACAAAGTCTATTAGTATATGCATGCTTCTAAAGATACATATTGGGTTATCATTAAACGCATTATGCATTATCTTAAGGGTACAATTTTCTTTGGTCTTCATATCACCGGCAATTCTTCCTCTTCCTTGCATGTTTTTACATATGCTGATTGAGATGGTAGTGTTGATGATCATAAATCTATGGGTGACTATCTTGTTTTTCTTGGACATACACTAATATCTTGAAAGTCAAGGAAATAACGCACTATGACTCGTTCTTCTACCGAGGCCGAGTATAAAGCTTTAGCTGATGGCACTTTTGAGATCATATGGCTTCAATATTTATTGTTAGATCTGCAAGTTTTTCTTTTTGTGTCTACGATTTGGTGTGATAATATAGGTGTTATTTGTCTGTCAAACATATCTTTCATGCTCGTACTAAGCATGTTAAGATTAATTATCATTTTATACGTGACAGAATTGCTACAAAGGCTATTCAAACTCACTTTATTTCTTTCAATGATCAGTTTGCAGACATTCTTGCAAAACTTCTCTCCACTACTGTTTTATTACTCTTAGCTTCGGGTTGAACCTCTACCCTCAACTTAAAGGGAACGTATTATAGTATATTATGTATTATAGACTTATATATATTTATGAAAAATTTATTATTCTTGTGTTTTAATGTCTACCTTAACTATTTTACATTGCCTTTTATATATATATATATATATATATATATATATAGGAGATGTTGGCTAACTAATAGATTAAGCCTCATAATATTCTCAACTTGTAATGAGTTTATGCATAGCAAACTCTTCTTCAAAAAAATACTTTATTTATTAAATTTATTAATTGAGATTGGATTCTATTTAAATAATTTAAGTCCAGTGATAGATTATTTATTTTTAATTTTATATATTATTTTTGTATCATTTATTTATTTTATATAAGATTGGTGGTTTCTACCCCTCTCACTTGTAATATAATTTTTTTTTTTGACAATTGTCAAGTGATTTCAGCTTCCAATTCTTCATTGAAATTTTAAAATTTTATTTAATTTGGATTTTAATTAGCTAGGTAAACTGTTGTTTTTTTCCTCCTGCCCTTTTCTGAAATTAGACATTGATTCTTCGTTCTGCCTTCCTTTTTTTTTTTTTTAACGATTTACCTTCTGTTTTGGGAAAAAAGTATTAGGACTGTTTACTGCGTCCTTGGACCGGCAGACAACGCCACTGATTGTGACCATTGACAAGTTTAATTTTCCACCACGCAG
>Ga0325414_1008790_pt1 | contig 10681 bp, 8 predicted proteins | sample PopdelMetagenome_8_FD_206183 | JGI IMG/M metagenome (GOLD analysis project Ga0325414, IMG submission 206183) | Populus deltoides microbial communities from Bellville, Georgia, United States - Leaf-PdKOR-R3 | ecosystem: Host-associated > Plants > Phyllosphere > Phylloplane/Leaf | place: USA...
TTTTTCTTATAGGTTTTTTTTCTTTTAACCCAGTTATTTTTTTTAAAATTTTTTTTATGCCTTTGACTGTAAACTACACAGTGTAGTCCACAGTGAAAAGGCCGATGCCTTTTGTTTGTTTTTGGTGTTTTTCTTTTTTAATTAATTTTTTTCATTTATTTTAGTTTGTTAATGTTAATTTTTTTTCTATTTAGTTATCAAAATTTCATAACACGGATCCCGGGTTTGACGGGTTAGCCCGGTTAATTGTGGGGTAACCCGTCAATTTTTTTTCTATTTAGTTATCAAACTTTCACGACACGAATTCAATGTTTGACGGGTTAACCCAATTAATTCATATTTTTTTTCTTTTCTTCATTATTTATTTTCTTCATGTTGGTTTTTTTTCTATGTTTTTTTTCTTTTTACTTAATTTATTTAATTATCATACTTTTTTTATACGACCTTGCAACCAAACTCACATCCAAGGTTATTGGATCTGGTATTGCAGCCAAACCCACGTAAACTTGGGTTATTCAAGTTTAATGTTATTATTAATATTATAAATATTACTCTTGGGTCAGGCGTTGCAGCCAAACCCAAGAATCTGAGGTATAACTTTGCAGAAAGACCTAATACTTTTAAATCTTAGCTTTTTTTTGATATTTTTTTGTAAAAAAAGATTGACCAGCGGCATCGCGCGGGTCATCTAACTAGTGAGATTCTATAAAGAGTAGGATTTTTATTTCAACTATGTCTTCCTTTATTTGGTTTAAATATTGTTTGGTGATTGATTTTTCATCCATCAATTAATTTTTTTTTATAAAAGTGATTTTCAAAAACTTATTAACATATTTATTGACGTGATTTAACAAAGGAATATAAATTAAAATATGCAAAAAGGTGTAAATTAAGACGAACAATAGTTTAGAGGGCTTATTTTAACTTTTTTTTTAGGTGCACAGATTTTCGTATGCTTTTAATTAATCTATTAACTATAAACACACACTAGCTATCTAACACGAAACTGACCGAATAAACCCATGCCTTAAAAAATATATAACACTAGGCCAAACACATAAGAAATATTATTTTAAAAAGAAATTATAGACGTAATAGAATAATATCTTGAAAAAATAAACACAAACAAAAATTTAAACAAAACTTATATTCTAAAGAACCATGCAAAACCCATGATCTAAGTCATGAGATTAGGATAAACCCATAAAAAAAATAAAAAAAATTACAAAACTAATTTTTTTTTTAAATAATGCAGATTAATAAGATTGCATGAAGCTGAATCCCTATCAAATCAAATGTCAAAAGATAGAAACCAGGAAAAAAATTAATCACACTATAAGGATCTTAAAAAATAAGGGTGAAAATATAAAAAACATTAATCATAGGGGGCAAACAAAAATTTTCAATTGGAGGTTTAAATTGAATTGAAAAATATCTTTAACAAAAGGAAAAATAAATCAAAAGAATAAGGGTCAAATTAGAAAAAAAAAACTTTGATTAAAGAATGAAATTGAAAGCCAAAAAAGTTTTAACAAAAGGGGTAAGGAAAAAAATTAAAAATAAAAAGAATAAGGACCTAAATGAAAAACAAAACATATGTGAAATTGTAATTGAAGAACTAAATTGAAAAAAAAAACAAATCTTCTATAAAATGAATAATAATGAATTAAGAAATTAAAAGAATAAGGACTAAAATTGAAAAAAAAAACAATTGTGCACTGTACCTGGAAGAAGAGAGAAAAAAAGGTAAAAAAAGAAACAATCACCGATGACAATTTGACCACCATACACTGTCACGCGCAATTCCATTAGAAAGAGAACACGATGACGCATACAAAGAGACGATGGAAGACCAGGTTTGACAACTAGGTAGCGTCACACGCACAACCTGAAAGGCGTAAACACTACTCATTTGTTGAGCACGCATCAACAACTCTATTTATTAGAAAAATAAAAAAAATCAATATGAAAATATCAAAAATATCATATGACCGTGGTAATAAGTAAACCGGTGTGAAAATATAAAAATATCTCCAAAGACGACTTTATTTTTTGTCTTTTTTAAGGCCAAAAACATACTTTAAATGTACATGAATGATGGAAAAAAAAAACCCTTGTCTAACATCCCAAGAATTTTTTAATCATTGGGGTAAAAAATATTTTTATTGTTTAAAACTTTATGAAAAGGAAAAGAAATCTTTGTTCAACAACTCTAAGAATTTTTTATTTTACAATAAAATATTTTTTTTACTATATAAAAAAAAATCTAATACACTTAAAATAAGTTTTTAATAACCAATAACTCAATGAAAAATACTTAAACACCTCTATCATAAAGACTTTTTTTTTTCAAAAACAAAAAAATACTTTCGCTGTAGCAATAAAGAAGAAGTAAACCTAATCCCTATAATGTTTTGGTTATATATATATATATATATATATATATATATATATATCAAAAGTTAGGTTTTTGCGGGAGTGAAGTATTATTCCTCAATGTCATTGGTTAACTCTTGTTATCACCGAACTCAAGAACAAACTTGATTTTTATACTGTTTCAGTAAATGTTTCTGAGACAACGCATGTAGTCAAGAATAGTTTATGTCAAAAGCTCAATCAATTCTCATAGTGGTCCATCCACTAAGTAGAGGAAAGAGAAATCAAACTCTACGGTGTCAATCATGGGTGTCAAACTTCAACTGAAAGTGAAGGTTGAAGCTGCAGCACTACTCCATGAACACCTCCAAGAAAGATACAGGATTTATAACTCTCTTTTCCTTTCAATTACATCAAGATTGAAAGTTAAAGAGAGAAAGGAGCCATGGAGCAACATGGTGCACGGCTGGTCTTTCCCATAGATGTCAAAAAGAAGCCATGGGAACAGAAACTTCCACTTCACAACCGGTGGCACCCAGACATACCGCCAGTCGCAGAGGTAACAGTCGGAGAGCTTTTCAGAGTTGAGATGGTGGACTTCAGTGGAGGTCGTATCACGAAAGAATACTCCGCAGAGGACATCAAGAACGCTGATCCCTCTATTGTGAGTTGTAGCTACCTACCTTACTGTTTGTGTGTTCCAGTCCAGCTAGCATTCATTAGTTTTCTATTCCAATATCTGCTCCACGGATCCATAACCACACACATATATATATATGCATAGCGCTTTGATACAACAATATTATTCTAACAAGGTAGCATTTGTTAAGGCTTGGTTTCTGTCTTCGAAGTAGGAAATGCTAGGAAGCAAAGGAAATCATGCGAGGAAAATGGTAATCAGACGTATGAACTTCAAACATATAAAGCACTAGCCATAAATCCGAGCCAACAAATACACACCTGGGTCCTCAAATTTACTATCAATTACAATGAGCATGATCCTCTGCTAGTTTTCTTATACAATATAGACTCGCTGCTTAATCGTTTTGCAGCTACAGAACCTTAATCATGTAGCTGGGTTTGTCAGGTTTGGCTATGATTTATTGTTTGTCCTTTGTTGGAAGGAGGACGGGGGACCATAGGATAAAAAATTGTACTCATTTGTTATTTACTAATACAATTTTGACATTGTAACCGTAATATATTTTTTATTTAGTAATATATTAATTTATTTTAGCATTATCCCATCAAAACAAAATTAAAAAAAATTAATTTTAACTAAAAAAATTAAATTTTTTAAAAATCACAGCATGAACAAACAACGGGTCCTAACTGTACAAGTTAACTCCTCCTCTTCCATTAGTGACGTAATTTTACAACAAAAGATTCCATATTCCCCCGCGCTCCCTCTGCATTTCCACCATGGCTCCTTCAACCCCAAGACTAGTAGTGCCAATAGACTTGAAGAAGAAGCCTTGGGAGCAAATACTCCCTCTCCACAACCGGTGGCATCCAGGAATACCACCAGTTGCTGAGGTTAAAGTCGGTGAGGTGTTTAGAGTGGAGATGGTTGACTGGACTGGAGGTATGATCAAAGATAATGATTCTGCAATTGATGTGAAAACCATAGACTTATCATCTGTAAGTACGAATCTATTTTTTTAACATCTCCAATATTCTTAATTAACTCTAGAATTCAGACAAATGTCAACTCTAACTAATTCTCAAGCACATATGAACAAAAAAAAATAAAAAAATTGGTCACCTGCCTCCGTTTTTCTATATACGAGGAAGCAGGAGAACAAATTAGTACCTGGCAGAAAACATGTGTAGAAATTAAGGAACTGCAAATAATTAACTTCATCAGAAGAACCTACATGATTAGACTAATCATTCACTATGTGAACTAGATTTATTTGATGATCGTTTTGCTTGGAAACTGGTTTAGGTTCACTATCTCAGTGGCCCAATTAGAGTTTTGGACGAGGAAGGGAAGCCAGCACAGCCAGGTGATCTACTTGCTGTTGAAATATGCAACTTGGGTCCTCTCCCTGGAGATGAATGGGGTTTTACAGCATCATTTGACAGAGAAAATGGAGGTGGTTTCTTGACTGACCACTTTCCTTGTGCAACCAAAGCTATTTGGTATTTTGAAGGAATCTATGCCTATTCGCCTCAAATACCAGGTATATGGACTGGGCTTAATTAAAATCTCCCGTCTTCATAAAATCAGGCACGAAATTATACAACCGGAGCCATAAGATGAAAAGTAGTCTATATATGCTAATTGCATGATTTTGTTTTTCTTTTTCACATCAGGGGTTCGATTTCCAGGTCTGACTCACCCTGGAATAGTTGGTACTGCACCATCAAGGGAACTACTGAACATATGGAATGAAAGGGAGAGAGAAGTAGAGGAAAATGGGCTCAAACATCTGAAGCTATGCGAAGTTTTGCATTCAAGACCACTGGCAAATCTACCATCAACAAAAGGTTGCCACCTAGGAAAGGTATAATGACATCAATTAATGCTATGGGTATGTAAAACACCACAAACGACTTCTGGTTATAACAGCCTCTGGTGTCCATGCAGATTACAGAAATAAATATTTCTAAAACTTTGATCAGTAAAAGCCCAACGATGCTGATATTGTTGTTCACTTGCATCAGTATTTTTATGCTAACAGAGCATGGACCGCTAGGGTGGGAACTAAACTATGTTCTTGCTGCAAGTAAACTATTCTAACTGTTGATAGTCATGTGTAGATCCAAAAGGGCACGCCTGAATGGGAAAAGATTGCTAATGAGGCAGCAAGAACAATTCCAGGAAGAGAAAATGGAGGAAATTGTGACATAAAAAATCTTAGTAGAGGTTCGAAAGTGTATCTTCCAGTATTCATAGAAGGAGCAAATGTTAGCACTGGTGACATGCACTTCTCTCAGGGCGATGGTGAAATTGCCTTCTGTGGGGCGATTGAGATGAGTGGGTTCTTGGAGCTCAAGTACGTCTCTTTTTACCTATCCCCTATGATTTTCTGTGTCTTTTTGCTTACATTGCTAGGAACAAGTATTATGATTCTTCAATCTTATTCTATTTATCTTATGCAACAAAACATGCAAGTGCATTTTGTAATTAACATCACAAGATACACACGCACACATATGTACCACTTACTTTCGTTTATTGCAGATCATGTTCTAGTTAACGCCTGGTCTACTATTATCCGATCTAACATCACTCAGTTTTGGGTGGCACTTCGTTGAAGTTCTATCGTCCTTAATTTCTTATATGTTAAGCATATTCAAAGTTTATCCAATGTATATACTGTATAGCACTTGTGATTTCTGTATCAGATGTGAAATCATAAAGGGTGGAATGAAAGAGTACCTTACCCCAATGGGGCCGACTCTTCTTCATGTGAACCCAATCTTTGAGATAGGCCCTGTGGAGCCAAGATTTTCAGAATGGTTGGTATTTGAAGGCATCAGTGTAGATGAGAGCGGAAGGCAGCACTTCCTTGATGCAAGTGTTGCATACAAGCGAGCAGTGCTCAATGCCATCGACTACCTCTCTAAATTTGGCTACTCCAAAGAACAGGTTTGTGATCTCCCAACACCAAAATATTTCCGTTCTTGCATGACAATGGCCATATGCATAGCCCATGCAGAAAAGGAAGCATCAAGTGAGATAAAACACAAGTTTATTTGATGGTAACTCATATAGAGGATATGATAATGTTTGTCAGATGTATCTTCTGCTATCATGTTGCCCATGTGAAGGAAGGATTTCTGGAATAGTCGATTCTCCTAATGCTGTTGCCACCTTTGCAATCCCAACATCTATCTTTGACCAGGTAGTTAAATAACTCACATCCTATCTCCAGAAATTTAATTGTTTGCTCCTGCTTTTCAGGCAGTGAAATGCCTATATTCTAATCCTAATACACATGCATATTCATATAACCAGAAGCTTGACAAACAGAATGTCTTTTCTTTTCTCTGGAACCCAAGGGAGAATTGAATTGAAAAGCTATGCTATTTATTCATAATCTTAATCCCACATCCCCTAATGCCTGGGCTAGCCTCAGTTGACAGAATTGTTTAACTATTCAAACAATCACATAAGAGCTTACAAGTAACCTGCATGAACCTCAAATATCTTCAGGAAAAACAAGAGTTCTCGTAAAAGGAATAGCAAGGAGTGGTATTTATCAGCAGCAAACATTTGTTGAAGACAGGAAAATGTCATCACTTTACGTTTGCTGATCTTATCACCTTTGTATTTCTCTTGGGTTCTGAAATCGTGTTTGATGCCCTGTGCAGGATATTCGTCCAAAAACGAAGGTGCCAGTTGGACCCCGACTGGTGAGGACACCAGATGTGCTAAAGTGCACTTATGATGGAAACTTGCCCATAACTAAGAACCCCTGCGCCACGACTTGAACAGAAACAAGGTGCTTCATGGAAACAGAAGGTTTTGGCTAAACCTTTTATGCCTAGTAAGTAATAATCATACCAATGTCTATATGGATGAGATAAAACATGGCTGCAAAACCTTCGATGTCCGGGTTATGTTCATTATAAGCTCTTTGTAATAATGAAGAGGCATCGAACATCATTTCATGAGGTGATGATGGCCTTTTGCATTAAATCTATTTTATCTAAATTTTATGCTTTTGTAGTGCCACTACAAATATGCTGAACAATAACCCATCACACCATTTACACTTCATAGAGTAAATACTTCTCTTCTAAATGATACCAAGATATATATATATATATATATATTCTTGATCAATTTTTGCCAATAGAAGATCAAAACAACTTTTCCAAAATTCAATATTGAATTATTTACAATTTCTTCTATATTTTTCCATTTTCTTTTTAATATTAAAACTTCTTAAAGTCTTTGACTCAAAATACATCAATTCAACAAAATTACATATCAATTCATTTCTACTTTAATTTAATTTATATTCATATGCATATAAATTACTTCACACGTGAGTTAACTTCAAGCCAACCCATTAACATGTCAACTAACATCACATGAACTCTAATTTGTAAGTTAAGGTTTTGCCGAAATTTTGTATAAGAAGGGAATGATTTTATAGTGTACAAGATGAAAAGAACTTGCTTTTATGTATAGAATATGTGGAGGAAAGGCAGCTTAGGTGAAGGAGAGAAATGGTGAACGAAGAAAGAATGTTTGAGGTGAAAACTAATTATATCACACACGTGTAATGCTCTAGAAAAGCAAAAGTTGCTATCTGATTGCAAGTGCCTAATTAATGAAATTTTGATGGCTTGATAAGAAAAGGCTAGCTTATAAAAACAATCTTAGGCTTCAAATTCCATGCCAACAAATAAAATAAACTTAATTATGGGCCTCATAATTGCTCCATTGTTAAAATAAATTTATCATTAAATTTAATTAGAATAAGCACTAGCTTAATAAAAAAAATAAGATATTTATTACATATATCTACGCGATCTAAACTACACCAAATGATTTATTAGAAATTTTAATTAGGTTAATTACAAGATCAAAAACAAAGAAGCTCAAAAATACATTCAATGAGTTTATCTATAGTATTTAAGCTAACGTAAATTTTAAAAAGACTATATCTTTAACAAGTGGTGATCAAACACCTTAGTCAATTTAATCCATTCACAAGAAGAACGTGACTCATCTACTTTATAGGCTTAATTAATTTCTAACTCTAGGTTTATTTATTTTCATGTGTTTTATAGATTCCAAGCTATGAGAGTGTGGAAATATAGGTGGCTAAGGAATAATTAATTTCAAGAGTTTTTTTTTATTTGTTTTGGATTCCAATAGGCGACACAACACATATTTCAACTAAGGGTTATTTTCAAGCCAAGATTTCACTCAACAATTGTTTCTTCTAATTTATCATACGCGGCAATTTAGCATTATTTTTCAAAATTATTATTGTTTTTTTATCATTAATGTTTGGGGTCTTATTTGAGATACTTTGAGCCTTATTTTAATTTGGATTGATGTTAGTCTATTGGGTCATCTATGGTTTACTTATTCAAGTATAAATATTTTTTTTAAAGATATTATTTTTTAAAAGTTGGATTATACATTGATTGTTGTATTTATTATGTGATTGTGAGAGGATTCTTATATTTTGGTTCTTCATTGAATTACTATGACTTATCAAGGAATTAACCAAGCTTTGTAGCATTTTCTATACTTTTCATTGACGTCTTTTTATAGGCGTTGAAAGAGGGTTTGATTATTTAAAGTTTTGGTGCTTCGATATAAGTTATTATTGTGTCAAGCTCAATTACAAGACTAGATTTATCTTTATTGGGAAGGATCAAATGGATTGTGAGTTTATGGATCATTTTATCCATAGGGTTTACTTACGTTGATATCATAAAAAGGCTCTAAAATTAGGTCACCTCAAGTGAAAATTTTCTCCTCATTAGAAGGAACAAATAAGTCAACTTCTCCAGCATGCTAGAACTCTCATCTATCATGCTTGACACATTAATAGAAAAAAGTTATGGTATGCAGACATGGAAGCAAAAGCAAAAGAAAGGCAACATGACATGTATAAGACAATAAGTGTTTTATTTTCCACTTGCTTCTACTAGTTAAGTCTTTTAAACATCAGTATTTTAAAGATGGGGGGGGGGATGTGATGATATAAATAAATAAAGCTTGCCATTCGTTTAGGCCTTGACCCAAACAAATAAGAATGAACAACTTGTCATTTGGGCTAGTTTCAAATGATACAGATACCTATTCGTTTATGACAATTTAACTGTTTAGGCTAGACCAAATCAAAAGCCTATTTGTTTGGGTCAGACCCAAATAAACAGCCTTGTTATTTAAGCCATCAACAAAAAATTATGCCTTATCCTCACCATTGTAGAACTGAATCCCAACTTCATATAAATTTCTAGGAAGCCTAGCGATTGGCACACGCCACAATGTTATGCTATGACCTCTAAGAAATGAATACGACACTGGAATCTTCCATGCTTACAAGTACATGAATTGTCATTGCGACATTTGCCTTTCTCACTAATGATTATCTCTTGCTAACATGTCTTCTCCATAAGCACCAACCTTTGTCACTAATCACCTGTAGGCACCAACATTCATTGCCAATCACCTTTGAGTGTCAACCTTTCCCGCTAATAACATAACAAGGAACAACAACCAATAATAGATTACCTACATCGAAAAGTAATTATTTTGCGTGATTATCTCTACAACTCTATGCTCTTTGAGGTAAGCTCACGTGACCAAGATATATAAATGCCTCAAGTCACCTGGTAAATGCATAAGGCAATTTAAAGCAAGACAACCACACATAATATCCAAACATATAATCTCCTAAGCTCCTCGTTTCTTAGTTAGATTTTCTTTCTCTTCTACATTTACTAATATAAACATTAGAGGGTCTCTTATTCCAATAAAACACTTGTTCTCGTAGAAGAGCATAGAATCACCAAACCTAGACACTTTAGTCCAAAACATAGTTGCGAGAAGCTCAATTTCAAAATGAAGTTTTTACAACTTCATCACTATACTTTTGCTTTCTTATAATTTCTTATTAATTTAAAAACTGTTGCAACTTGGCAAGATTTTCATGTTTTGGTGATGTGAAAAGGCATGGGCAAGGGATCAACATAGCAAAAAAATATCTTTATATATAGCATGTGTGGTTTCTCTTTCACACAGCCTGGATATATGCATTTCATGAAGAAAAAAGGAAAAAAGAAATCCAGTTGAGCAAAACGCAACGTTTGTTCTTAATTATGAGGTGGAAAGAACTCCACATTTCATCTTCAAAATGCAATCCAATAACCATCACGAATTTGGAATAAGTCAAAAGCACACTGTTGAAAGTAAGCAAACGGCACATGGATCCTCTGCTGGCCCAAGGTATTAATAATTACTTAACAAGCATTAAAATTCCTCATCCTATCCCCACTTAACATACTTTTAAGATAAAACTTGTTTTCTTTAATGATTGTATTTTACAGTTAATTAAACAAGTGCGATTAATTTTTTTAATTTATAATATACCTTTATCAATAACAAATATTTAATAAAATATTTAATTTCTTCTCTCCGTAAGTCATTTCAGTTTCTTTTTTTAAGTTTTTTTTTTCCCTTTTTCTTTTGTTTTAAATTTCAATTTGAATGTTTGACGTTGTAGCGTACTGAAAATTGTTCAGTTTTAAATGTACTTTTATTTCCTTGGTCATTTATGATGCTACTTAAATATATTAGAATATAAACAAATTTGATTTGATT
>Ga0325414_1008792_pt1 | contig 10680 bp, 1 predicted proteins | sample PopdelMetagenome_8_FD_206183 | JGI IMG/M metagenome (GOLD analysis project Ga0325414, IMG submission 206183) | Populus deltoides microbial communities from Bellville, Georgia, United States - Leaf-PdKOR-R3 | ecosystem: Host-associated > Plants > Phyllosphere > Phylloplane/Leaf | place: USA...
GTCAAGTCAATCGATAGTCAAATCAAGTGGGGTTCCTTCCTTGTATTAATTGAGTTGCTGGTCAAAAAGCTCTCATGCATCTTCTTTTGGAAACTCTCTTTTGTTTGATACCTCAGGCCTGGTGCTGGTGCTGCTGTTTTTCCTTTCTAACAACAAAGGTGTAAGTAAGACAGTTTTGTCGATTATTATTTATTTTTTATAAAATAGCATATATAAAATATTTAAAAAAAATAACGCAGGGAAATACTACAATTTCCATGTACTTTTTTTTTTTTAAAAAATCCATTTAGAAACTACAATATTTTAAGTAAATAAACATCAATAAAAAAGAAAAGAATGAATGAACAATAACACCATGTAAGCACACCGAAGCGTTAATGATAACACCCATAGAATTATTAGAAAAAACATGATGAGACGATTTCGCAGATATAAAAGAAGGATATCAATGGTGGCCTACATGATTTACATGGGTCATTCATGGTTGGTGAATGTAGCTCTTTTTTACTCTTTACATTCAGGGAGCTTGACACTACATGAACTATATAAGTTATTTTATCATTTTTATATTAAATATTAAGATTTTTTTTATGTCTGAATATATAAAAAGATTTGTAAACATCTTAGCTCATTTTTTTTTTATTGTTTGTAGATCATTAAGGCAACAATTAATTCCAAATTCGGGAGAGAAAAGAAATAGAAAGGCAGTAAATAATTGAACAAGAGGCAGGAGGAAGAACAAGTGGGTGAAGCACTACTGTAACCAATAATGATAGCACTCTCTTTTCTCTTTTCTTTAATTATGGATATAGCTGTTTATATTTATCTTAATTAATTTTTAAAAATCCTGGAATTAATGATAAAATAAATTTTTAGTGATTTTAAAATTTATAACACTCAAATTGATAATTTTTTAAAAATAAATTTAAAATTTAACTATAAAATTACATCTTTAAATTATAACATCGTGAACCTGCACACCTAACAAAAACTACTTGATTTGTTTTCATCTTGGGACGCAGTCTGGGTGTTTGGCAGTGTGGTAGTGGTTGCTTTTCAAATAGCTTTTCGTGCCGAAATATATGCCAATGATTTTTTTTATTTTTTAAAAATTATTTTTGACATTAACACATTAAAACGATCCAAAAGGTACAAACCGCATTTAATTTTAATAAAAAAAAATTTTAATTCAATAAAAAATAGGTTAAACCGCATAGCCATTCACTCTAAAGTGAATTCCTGTATTGGTTGTGTAAGGTAACCTCTCCTCTATCATGATTCACGAGCCTCGATGGCTATTTTATGTAGCCTGTAGAAGTCATTGCAGATAAATATAGTATTTCTTCCGAGGAAATTAAAAACCGGAAAGAAATTAAATTGAATATTCATACAGGATTTTTTTAGTTTTAAATCTTTATTACTTAAAGTAATATTTATTATTTGATATAAAATGGCATGTACTTGGAATATAAGATTCTGAAGAAGATAAATACAAATAAATTTAAACTATGATTAACAATTGTTTTGGGGACAAAATAAAAATTAATGTCGGAAACCGGAGGCGGCGTAGACAATGACTTTTCATCGCTAAGGGTTTACCCCCCAAGCAATAGACGACAAAATGGTGGCTTTTATAGTGCACATCCTGATCTTAGACACCGAGTAATCTTATCAAATCTCCGTAACTCTCTGACATATTAATATAATTATGTAGTAGGTGATTTATTAATAAGAATTTAAAAATAAAAAATTTATTTTTTATAATTTTAAATTTGAATTTTGTAGTTGTTAAAATAACGATCAAAAGATTACATGATTATTAATTTCAGAGCCTATAGAATTAGTTGAGGTATACGCAAACTAACCCATATAACTACATTAAAAAAAAAAATAGTAAATTAACACTTCACAAATTTATCCTTACAAGAGGATATCATAAATTAATTTTAAGGGTAGATTAAAAAATTAAGAGATGAAATGCGGGATTGGGATTTTTAAAATTCTTTCAATCCAATCCAATTTATATAACTCGAGTAATTCAAGTCTTTAATATAAATAATATTTTTTTTCTCTCCATTTCTCTCTCTCTCTCTCATCTTTACACTTATAGCTGCCTTTCATTCTTTTAAATTTTTTTCGTTCTCTTTATTCTTCGCTTTTTATAGAAATTATAATTCTTCATTTTAAAATTTGATATGATGATATGACAAATTATGGTGGTTTTTATATTATCTCTAATATATATATTTTAAAGATATCATCTAGTTTTTTAAGTTGCAACTCAACATAATGTTATTTATAGGATCGTCAAAAAATAAAAATAAAATTAATATATCAAATATATGAATAATTATATTATCCACAAAAATTTAATATGATATAACAAATCTCATTGTGTAAAAAAAAAAAGCTAAATAAATCAGGTTTATATTTTATAAAATATAAAATATCATAAGTAATGTAATTGGAGTCCAATAATTCACCTTGAAATTTGAAAGGCAGTGACAAATACACACACTCTCGCTCTTTCTCTCGCCGTGGACTACGCTCGTGCTTCGTCTCTCCAAAATACTCGACAAAATAATAGGTTATAATATGATTTTAACACCTTGGGATGCTCATGGCAGCCCATGACAATCCCTGCCATATTATTGGCCCATGGGCTTTGCTCCCTTTCCACTTTTGTTCAGTTATAATCAAGATGCAAGCGTGGACAAAATTACCCTGGATCTATATATATATATATATATATATATATATATATATATATATGTATGTATGTATGTATGTATGTATGTATGTATATATATGTATGTATGTATGTATGTATCATAATGTGAGCATCATGACACTTTTATTCCGATATTTTGTCCCTGTGAATAATTGGAAGATTAAATTGATCAATTGATATTTCATCTAATTGTCATCCTTGATTCAAATTCAATTATATCTCACATAATGGGAGAAATTCATTCTAGGTAAAAATAATTTACCATATTATATATAGATTAAATTATTGTGATTTAATAGTACTGATTAAAATCATCATTAATTAGGCCATTTCATGCTTGGGGAAATTTGTATAAAAACTTTTAAGTCACTAAAGATAGTGTTTGGTTAGCATAGAAGATCTGGTGATAATAGAGAAAAAATAGATAAGATAAAATTATATATCATAATGATATATAAGGATAAAATGATTGTTTTTGTACATTATTTAGTTGATAGCAGACAATATAAAATAAAATATGAAAAAATATTTTACTCCTAATTAATATGTATTATAGTCAAACTTATATATATATTTTTTTAAAATTACTCTAGTTTATATTAAGTGTTCAAATTAATAATAGGACAGTAATCCTACTTATAAAATCTGAATTGTTTTAATGAGTTGACTTGGGACCAAAAGCCTAGATTGGTCCGTGTTTAAAAATAAAAGAAGAATTGACTCAGCCTAACCCGGTGAAAAACCCGGGTTTTCGCCCGTCGTTGACTTTTTTTTGTTATAACAATTTTGTTTTGATCTTTTTCTTAAAAACAATTAAGGTTGATTCTCTCAACCCGTGATCCGAGGTAAGTTTTAAATTTATTATAATAATTATTTTTATCCTTCTATTATTTGTAAGTTTTTCTATAATAATATTTTAAGGATAATAAAATATTAAATATTATATCTGAAAACATGTTTCATTTGTGCCTTTTATTTTGAAAGTATTCTACAAAATTATTGTTAAAATAAATTTATTTTTAAAATTTCTTCTTTATTTCTTAAACCAAATACATTTATATTTTTGCTTTTTTTTTTTGGTATTAAAATAATAAGCATACACCATCTAAAAAAGTTACTTTTGAATATAACCCAGATACGGAGATCTAAAAAAGTTCATACTTCATCGCTTAAAAAAAGCACTTTAATAATATTCTTCCGACACCCGAAAATGTGTAACCAAGTAAAGAGGGGGTCACAGTACACTCATAGAAGCGCCCGCATCTGATGCATGCTGTAGTTACATACGAGCAGGAAATACTAAAGATTATTTGATTGCAATTAATTATACTATAACTAAAACGGGTTAAACTATAATTAATTATAATAAGGAATTATTATTTTATTATGGACTGTATAGCACAGTCCACATTAAAATATAAGCTCTTTTTTTTTATATATACTTTAGAGTTTTGTTTTTGTTTTAAAATTTTTTTTGTTAGGGTTAAAATTTTTTTATTCAGTTATCAGACTTTTATGACACGCATCTCGGGTTTAATAGATTAATATGGTTTGACGAGTTAACCTATAATTTTTTTTTCTTTTTAATTAATCTTTTTCGTTTATTTTAGTTTGTTAATGTTAAATTTCTTTCCATTTAGTAAAAGATGAGCTGGTTTTTTTTTTTCACTTTTAGAGTTTTTTTTTGTTTTAATAATTATTTTTTGTTAATGATAATTTTTTTTATTTAGTTATCAGACTTTCATAACACGGATCTCGGGCTTAACAGGTTAACATGGTTTGACGAGTTAACCCATAAATTTTTTTTTGCTTTTTTTCTTTTTAATTAAATTTTTTCATTTACTTTAGTTTGTTAATGTTAAATTTCTTTTTATTTAGTTATTAGACACATATTTCAGGTTTCACGGGTTAACCTAGTTTCACATGCTGTCAATTTTTTTTGTTTTTTTATTTTAATAATTTTTTTATTTAATTTAGTTTGTTAATGTTAATTTTTTTTATTTAGTTATCAAACTTTCATGACACGGATTCCGGGTTTAACGGGTTAACCTGATTTGGCGAGTTAACCCAAATTTTTTTTCTTTTTAATTATTTTTTTCATTTAGTTTAGTTTGTTAATTGACAATGAATTAAAACTGCTCAGGGTTTCACTGTGCAAGTCCACAGTGAAACGATGAGTTGTATTTTTTTTTTTTTTTTTCTCAGTTTTTTTTTCGTTTTCTAGCCTTTATGAGTTTTTTTTTTGTTTTTTTCTTTGTGTTTTTTTCTTTTAATGAATTTTTTTTATTTATTTTTTTTTAATGTTAATTTTTTTATTTAGTTATCAGATTTTCATGACATGGATCCCGGGTTTGACGAGTTAACCTGAATTTGTTTTTTGCTTTTTTTCTTTTTAATTAATTGTAACATATACTAAAATGGATTAGTGTTTTATTGTGGATTGCACAGTGCAGTCCACAGTAAAACATTGATACTTTAGGTTTTTTTTTTAAGTTGTCTCATTTTTTTAGTTTTTTTTATGCATTTCGGGATTATGTTTTTGCTTATTTCTTTGTTTTTTTCTTTTAACAATTTTTTTTGTTTAATTTAATTTAGTTTATTAATATTTAATTTTTTTATTTAGTTATCAGACTTTCAAGATATGTTTTCTGGATTTAACGGGTTAACCTGGTTTGACAAGTTAATCAAGATTTTTTTTTTTGCTTTTTAATTAATTTTTTTTCATTTAGTTTAGTTTGTTAATACTAATTTTTTTCTATTCAGTTATCAAACTTTCATGACACATATCCCGAGTTTCACGAATTAACCTGGTTTCACGGGTGAACCCAGTTAATTATGGGTTGGCCGTCAATTTTTTTTTGTTTTTTATTTTCATAAATTGTTTTTGTTTAATTTAGTTTATTAATGTTAATTTTTTTTTAGTTATCAGACTTTCATGACACAGATCCTGGGTTTAACGGGTTAACATGGTATGACGAGTTAACCCTGATTTTTTTTCGTTTTAATTAATTTTTTTTGTTTGGTTCAGTTTCTTAATTTTCACTTTTTTTTATTTAGTTACCAGACATTTATGACACGAATCCCGGGTTTAACGGGTTAACCTAATTTGACGAATTAACCTGTAATTTTTTTTGCTTTTTTTCTTTTTAGTTTTTTTTGTTTAGTTTTGTTTGTTAATGTTAAATTTCTTTCTATTTAGTTTTTTTTCCTCTTAGAGGTTTTTTTCTTCTATTTTTTATTTTTAATTAATTTAGTTTATTAATATTAAATTTTTTTCTAAGTAGTTCTCGACTGATGCCTTTAGTTTTTGTTTTTGTTTTTTTGTTATTTTTATGCCTTTGATTGTGGACTGTATAGTGCAGTCCATAACGAAAAGGTGTATGTCTTTTGTTTTTTTTAATTAATTTTTTTTGTTTAATTTAAATTGTTAATGTTAATTTTTTTTCTATTTAGTTATCAAACTTTCATGACACGGATTCCGGATTTGACAGGTTAACCTAGTTTGGCAAGTTAGCCCAGTTAATTCTAGGTTAACCCATTAATTTGTTTTTTTCTTTTTAATTATCAAACTTTCACGATACAAATTCAAGGTATGACGGGTTAACCTAATGTGAAGGGTTAACACAGTTAAATCATATTTTTTTCTTTTTCTTCTTTAGTTTTTTTCTTCCTATTGGTTTTTTTCTTTGTTTTTTCTTTTTAACTAATATATTTAATTATTACACTTTTATGACACGACCTTGCAGTCAGACACACGTCCAATGCTATTGGGTCTGGTATTGCAGTTCAGACACTTTTATGCTAAGAGTTAACTCAAGTTTAATGTTATTATTAATATTATAAATATTACTTTTGGATCAAGCGTTGCAACCAAATCTAAGACTCTTGGGTATAACTTTGCAAAAAAACTAACACTTTTAGATCTTAACTTTTTCTAAAATGCAAAAAATAATTGATCCGCGATATCGCGCGGGGCATGTAACTAGTTGTAGGCTAATTTGTATCAGTTGTACATGGCAAAGGGGAACATCAGTAATGTGCTTGTGTTATATAAATATTCCATAAATTTTTAAATTATAAGATATTTAATATAAATATTTATAAAGGTGTTTATGTTATATAAAACATCTATGACATTTTTTTTATTTATCATCCAAAAATATTTTAGTTCTAACTACGAGAAGTGTAACTTAACTGGTCAGGTTTTAAATTTATTTTTTAAAAGTTAGCAGTTCGAGTCTCACAAATCTTAAGGTTATTGGAGGTTTACATGGTCGTTAATTTCAGGACTTGTGAAATTAGTTGAGATACGCATAATCTAATCCAGACACCCGTGTTAATAAAAAAAATTATAAAATGTATATATACGCAATGTTCTTATGGTGACATGGTGCCCTGTACGTGTACTCGCCCAAGAACAAAGTAACTAATGTAGCTGTCCGTACCGAATGTGTAATAACTAAACCGGGGATAGGCCAAGATGTGCCCTTGCTCCATCGCATTTATCAGCTCGCGACTAAATTAACCCTTGCCACCAATTTCATGGCTGAATCTTTTGACAAAATTGAACAAAACAGCACTGGATACTAAAACAAGAGAGACCAGAATAAAGCCTCCATTTGTGGTCAGCGATGTTAAAGCGATAGAGACAGAAAGGTCAAGCTCTAGAAGCCGGAAAAAGAAGAGGTAATCTCTTTTTTTCTTTTTTAAGTAAAGCGATGTCCGAACTAGTTTGTGTATATTATGATTAATTTTATGAGCTGTGAAGTTAACGATTATGTAAATCTTTAGTGGCCATTATATTAGCAATCACAGAGCTCGAACTAAAAATTATAGAAAAAGTAAATTTTTTGATCTCAAGCTCTTACCACTAATGAATTTAGATGGTTTTATTTTTTATTTTTCATTATATATATATATATATATATATATATAAACTATGTGATGCCGCAAGGTTATTGTCAAAGCCTATTTTCATTTAATTTAACAGTTATTAAAATAAATAATTTAAAATCCAGAATAAAAAATGTACTCGTTCAGTAAAAATCTCACCTTCTTATTTATTTATAATGTACGGAATGTTATTGAATGAATTAGGTGGGTAGCTGTTAGAGGGGACGGTAGGCAGTAAAATAAAAAGTTCTAAAAGAAATAAAACAAAAGGCAGAGAGGACAAGGAAAAATAAAAATAAAAATAAAAAACTGGTTGATCTTTTTAAGGGTTGTGGTGGGCCATGGGTGTTAGTGTTAAGGTGTTTTTTATTTTTGTCCTCACTCCCTCTTTTTGTTCCGTTAGAAACTTGAAATTCACAGTACCAAAATCAGCCAGTGGCTGCCACCCCCATGCTCTCCCTCTCTCTCTCTCGTACGCAGCATGCATGAGATGACCAGCTTTACTCTGTCTCTAACATGCGCCCTGTGCATACCACCTTACCATTCACTAGAACTTGAACAGCTGTACTCTTTCGCTAGCTGGTGTTCAAATTATTTTATTTTTTTTCTTATTCGTACCTCAAATATTGTTATTTATTGGGTGTTTGATAATATAGTAATAATTATTTTTAAAATTTTTTTATTTAAAAATACATTAAAAAAATTAATTTTTTTTTGATATTATCACATCAAAATAATCTAAAACCATAAAAAAATTAATTGAAAATAAAAAAAATCATTTTTGAATATAAAAGCAAACGGTAATTATATAACGTTTACAGTTTTCCGTTGCTTGATCATCCTTTGTATTCAGATATATCTACACCTCCTGAGTCACAGTTACACTCTCACCTTCGCTCTGCTAAGCATATCCTTCGACCACTTTTTTAGCTAATAGAATAGTGATTGATTTTTTTTACTATTTAATTATGCAATGTAATTATTTACTTGCCCTCGAGCAAAAAAAAAATTTGAATAGCTAACAAAGGATATTTTTTAAAATGAGAATCATTTTTTTAACAGCAATCCCAACGAGTTGCTAAATTCAAAAGGAGAGCTTGGTTACAAAGAAAAGGGAACAATTTTGTTCTAATTAAGTACAAACCCTAAAAAACAACTCAACAATTGTTGATTCTTTTGATTTATGAGCAAAAAAGGTTAAGAAGGAGTAAAAATTGAGGATCAATGAAGAGAAATGACAAAAACCTTCCAAATAAACTGGATAATGATTCGGAGAAAAAGAAACTGAAACAAAAAACTGACAAAATTGCGAGTTTATGGAGAAATTTATAGCTAATTTTATCCACTATTGAGAGAATTGTAATGAAGAAAGGTTGAATTAGCTTATGATCATTTGAATTCAAGAGAGAAAGGAGGAGGAACCGATGTTGTTAAAGATTATGAAACGATGAAAGTATCACGAGTTGTAGGTTTTTTTAATAACTGGGTATAATTTTTTTTATTATTATTAATGTAAGTGTCCGGGTCAGTTTATATGTATCTTAATTAATATTACAGGTTCTGAAATTAATAATTATATAAATTTCTAATAACTCTGAAATTTATAGAAATCAAACTATCTATTTTGATTTTTATATATAAAACAATCAAAGCCGATGGAGAGGAGTTATTGAGGTGTGTTTGGATTATAAGTGTTGGGTGATTTTGCCACATCTAACCTTGAGTGGTGGCTGGCCATTTGTTGCTGGAGGCGAAACCTGGTGGCTATCAAAACCGATGCTATTGTGGTAGCTGATGGCTGATGGCATGGTTGTGGTTGTCTAGACTAGCCGGTAGTGGGCGGTGGCGTGGTCATGGTTGTTAGGAGTGGTCAAGGGGTGACTACTGTTCTGTGGGTTGTATTTTTGTTGTTAGCTAGTTTTGTTTTTTATTTGATAGTAAAGTTATAATATTTAACATATTACAGCTTTTTAATCATTAATTTAAATATAGTGTTAATTCTATAAATAATTTTATTTTTGCACGCATTAGTAGGGATATAAATTATTATTAATCTATAAACTAAATGGTATAAACTATAATTTTCAAAACAATGAAATCAAAGTGAAAAAAAAAAAAAAAGAACAAAACTAGAGTGTAATTTTCATGTTGGGGGACCCTAGAGATAAGGGGTGAGCTTTAGGACTTAAGTCTTGGGAGTAGGGATGAAAATTTCACTTGAAGGTCCTTAAAGTTTGAAAGAACTATATTCAGGATTAGTCTTTTTCCACCTTCACTCTCAAGCCATCTCTCTCTCTCTCTCTCTCTCTCTCTCTCTCTCTGCTTCTTCCTCTTCATTATGTTGCCTTTTTTTCTTACGGTGTGTTTGGCAGTGTGGTTGCGGGTGCTTTTCAAATAACTTTTCGTGTCAAAATTCATGCCAATAATATTTTTTTATTTTTTAAAAATCATTTTTGACATCAACACATCAAAACGATCTAAAACATACAAATCATATTCAATTTTAATATAAAAAAAAATTCAAAATTTTTGAGAACGCAGCCGCAGCCGCGTTCCCAAACATAGTCTTAATTTTTAATGTTATATTGCCTCTCCTACTGGTCATTTTCATCATCTTCTTCAATTCTACTTTTCTGCTCCATCCACCCCTTTAATTGTTATTGTTTCTTCATCTTATTATCAGTGTTTTCTCCTTAATTATGAGTGATTGTTATGAATGGGTGATTTAGCTTCTATTAATAATTATTTACCCACATGATATGTTAAACTCCTCTAAAAAATTCGGGCTAGTTCTTATGTGTATTTATCCTTCTTGCTTCTTTTTTTTTTTCTTGAATATGTTTGAGTTTATTGGATTTTAATGGGTGCTACCGAACGATTTTTTTAAGGGATTTCAATTTTAGTTTCATTTCATGGATAAAAGCTTAACTTCATTGATAATATATAGTTTGTGAGCATTACTTGGGATTATTTTTTTATGAAGTGATCAATTTCATATTTTTCCTTACTGGGTCACGCACATATTGATTTCTAGTATTTATAGGTGTGTATGGGAG
>Ga0325414_1008795_pt1 | contig 10679 bp, 9 predicted proteins | sample PopdelMetagenome_8_FD_206183 | JGI IMG/M metagenome (GOLD analysis project Ga0325414, IMG submission 206183) | Populus deltoides microbial communities from Bellville, Georgia, United States - Leaf-PdKOR-R3 | ecosystem: Host-associated > Plants > Phyllosphere > Phylloplane/Leaf | place: USA...
TCAAATGAACTTGGTCAATCTTGGGCTTTAATAGCAATTTTCCCCAGGCATTACGAGGATGAGGGATGGATATCACTCTTAAAATCACTAGACCCTTACCTGATATCTGATGGTGCTGTCCTAATTTATGCTTTATTAAAATTAAAATTAAAGAACTGATCCTAGAGTAGAGTAGTGTAGTTTGAAACTGATGTTATTATTTTTTTCTAAACAAAATTAATTAACTTGTTATTGAAAGTAATAAAATCTTTATCATAGTATTTATTTGTCATTATTATATTGACTAGAAATATGGGTTTTTTAACATTTTGTTAGCACAATAAAATAACTAAATTACTTTTAAAAATATTATTTTTTAAAAAACTAGTATTCCAGAGCTTTAAAATCAAAATTTAAACACATTTAAAATAACTAAAATATTTTTAAAATAAAAATTTCTTTAGCTTGTGTCAACGAGTATTTTCATCTTTTCATTTTAATTTCCTTGTTACAATCAAGCTCACTCAAAAGTTATTTAGTAATTTAATAAACATAAATATTATTAATAAAGGTTGATGACGCGACATGCTTTTCGGGTGACGCATGAAAAGTCTCTGGACAACCAAACTTTGACTTTCGAGGCGGCGTTTGATTCGTTGTGTTGCCTCCTCAATCACTAGACAACACATGTGGTCAATGGACCTTCGGTGTGGCGCCAATAACCTTTTGTTTTCTTGTTCTTTTCTTTCTCCCCTTTAATTTCACGTTTGACCATATAAATCTTAATATCAGCATTTCAATTTGTTTTTTTTCTTCTGATTTGGTCCGTCCATGTTCTCTTGATTATTTTCTTATATGAAATCATTTATAAAATTAGATTTTTTTTATTACATCCTTTGATTTTCTCATATGTTAGATTTTGTCTATATTCTCTTGATTGCTATTTGTTTTATTTGAGATTTTTTTTAAAATTCAATTTTTATGATTTCATTCTTTATCTGGTTTTTTCCTATTAGATTTGATTTCTATTTTTTTGATTGCTATTTTTTTATTTTGAAAACTTTTTAAATTGATATTTTTTTTCGGTTTCATCTTTTAGTATTAAATTGGTTGGGAGTTGAGATTCTTGACTGAGTTTAGGTTTAGGATTTAATGAGTTGTGAGTTTAAGAGATTAATCCAGGTTTAGGAAAACCAAGTTTGCTTGTTTTTTTTTTCCTTTTTTAAAGCTATGTTTTTTTTTCCAGTTTCATTTTTAAGCATTTATTTAATTGAATATTGAACTCCATTATTTTTTTTTTCTTTGTATAAGATTTTTCACTAATTTTGAAAATGACATAGGTTTTCCCTGTTTTTTAATTTTATTTTTCATTCTTTGTTGAATTTATCCCTTTTCAAATAACTTTTTTTTTAATTAAATGAAATTATCTGATTAGATATAAACACTAGATGCTTACTTCATTATATTTTGTTTGGTTTGCTTCCAGGGTATTTACTTTAGTGGAGCATGCAACTTTTTTTAATGTCGCAGACTCGCAGTGTGGCCTTTTACAACGATGTTAAAAACCATCTCAGTGTGATCTTTTTGGTGGTGGAGCGGTGTCAACGATAGAGTGACGGTGGGTATCCAACAAGCTTTTTTCTTCTTCTCTAGATTATGATATGGGGAACTCATTTTTTATATTTAATTGTTGCTTTTTTTATTCCTCTATTTATTGTTAAGGCTTTTTTTTTAATCATATTATTAAATTAAACAAGCTAATTGAACCCAGTTAACTCACTGAATCAAGTGTATGATTTCTCTTGCATCTTTAAAAATGTTGGTGTCGCCTAAACATCCTTTCTCCAAATTTGAAAAATGTTGGATACTAACATGCTTTATATTTGTTATCTTGTTCACTTTTAATACTTTGCTTGTTAAATGGTGAATCTAGATTTATGTTGTATAACACTTGGTACAACAAATACCTGGCACTTTCATAGCCCATACTGTATGGTAAAACCGACACCTGAGCTATGCAAGGAACTTGATTTGTTGTTAACATAAGTTATAATCATGAATGCTTGACAACATTCACAAGTATTAGCATTATTCAAATAAGGTAACTAATGTAATCATGTTAACAATTTATAATCTGATTGGAACCTCCTTTGTGTGTAGTTTCCAATTGAATAATAAGAGTTTATACTATACTTGTTTGAAATACCATTAGTGGATCCTCTAACCTTGACATTTGTTGTTATCATTGTTTAATCCTTACGTTAATCTTCCATCTCAAAGTTCTCATCAACTTCTTCTTCTTCATCTTTATTATTATTATTATTATTATTATTATTATTATTATTATTATTATTATTATTATTATTGTTATTGTTATTGTTGTTGTTGTTGTTATTGTTGTTGTTGTTGTTGTTGTTACTATTGTTGTTGTTATCTATAATTTATACAATTAACCTCCCTGTGGTTCGACCCCGGTCTTGCAGGGTTATTTATTACTTCAACACTCCTGCACTTGGGAAAAGACATCAATCTTTTGGTCGTGTCAAGTTTTTGGCGCCGTTGCTGGGGAGGTAAATTCTTGTACAAATTATAGTATTTATTTTATTTTCTCTTTTCACTATTCATGTATCTAACTTTGTTTCTTTTGTTTTGTTTTGTTTTCTTTTACTTTCTTCTTCCTTTTATTCTTTTCTTACATGTGCATGAGAGTGTAGTCACGTACATTAAGTGGTAGACTTTGTAGGGTATCCTCATCATTTTCAGAAAATATGGCCGAAGAAGATAACCAATCGCTTCATAATGAGAATATTCGGGTTAGAACATTTAGAGACCACATGAATCTCACAAGAACAAGTGCACCCTCATGTATAGTTTTCCCACCTGATGCATCTCATTTTAATTTTAAGCCAAGCATTATTCAACTTTTACCATCTTTTCATGGCTTAGATTTAGAAAATCCATACTTGCATTTAAGGAAATTTGAGGAGGTCTGTAACACCTATAATGACACAAATTGTAGCATGAACACCATTAGGTTAAAGCTTTTTCCTTTTTCACTAAAAGATAAAGCTAAAACATGGCTATAAAATTTGAGACCTGGATCCATTCGTGCTTGGGATGAAATGCAACAATAATTTTTAAAGAAGTTTTTTCCGTCTCACAGAACAAACTCTTTCAAAAGACAAATAATCACTTTCACTAAAACACCAGGAGAAACATTTTACCAATGTTGGGATAGGTATCGAGACTTGCTTAATACTTGCCCTCATCATGGTTTTGAAATATGGAGATTGATGTCACATTTTTATAAAGGGTTAACTCCTAGAGATAGGCAAATGGTTGAATTGATGTGCAATGAAACTTTTGAGGATAAAGACTCTAATGAAGCAATGGAATACCTAGACTTCCTAGCTGAAAATGCGCAAAATTGGGACACTACAGGAACTAATGAGGCACCAAGTAAAACCTAACCTCATACATCTAGTGGAGGTATGTACAACCTTAGGGAAAGTCATGACCTCCAAGCCAAGTTTGCATCTTTAGCTAAAAAATCGAGGCACTAGAATTAAAAAAGAGTGGTCAACTAAAATCTGTTCAAGACATTGTGTGTCAAATCTGTGAAACCAATGAACATTCAATCAATGATTGTCCAACTTTGCCTTCTTTTAAGGAATGTCTCCATGAACAAGCTCATGCTCTAAATAGTTTCCAAAGGCCCAATCATAACCCATACTCGCAAACATACAACCCTGGTTGGAGAAATCACCTAAATTTCAATTGGAAGAGTGATAACAATAGTTCACAAACTTCACAGCCACCTTTTCAAGCACACCATAATATCCAAAGTTCTCATGGATATGCACCTTAGTATGCTCCACCTCCTAAAAGAAATCTTGAGGAAACATTGCATGCATTCGTTGAAAAGCAAGAGACAATCAACACTCAACTTACTCAAAGCATGACAGATTTTAAAGATACTCTTGCAAAATTGACATCTGCTCTCAGTTTCCAAGAGAAAGGTAAGTTTCCATCTCAACCACAATAAAATCCCAAGGGGCAATACAATGCAAATGCAAGTAGTTCTGGAAACCAACACATGGATCAAGCCAAATCAGTCATCACTCTTCGCAGTGGTAAGGTTATTGAAAACCTATTCTTGAACCTTGTGAGAAAGATGACGAGTCAATCTCTGAGGGTAAGGAAGAGGTTGAATCTGAACATTGTAAAGATAAGACTGATTCTTCGCCAACACTTCCATTTTCTCATGCCATGACCAAACAAAGGAAAGTCAATCACAACTCTGAAATCTTTGAAACTTTCAAATAGGTAAGGATCAATATACCTTTGTTGGATGCTATTAAACATGTTCCTTCTTATGCTAAATTTTTGAAAGATCTGTGCACTGTGAAGAGAAAACTGAATGTGAAAAAGAAAGCCTTTTTAGCCGAACAAGTAAGTGCCATTCTTCAGAACAATAATGCTTTGAAATATAAAGACCCTGGTTGTCCTACAATTTCATGCTTTATTGGAGAACATAAAATTGAAAGAGCTTTACTTGATCTTGGGGCTAGTGTGAATTTACTTCCATATTCAGTTTTTCAAAGTCTCAATCTAGGTGAGTTAAAATCAACTTCTGTAACTCTTTTACTTGCCGATAGATCTGTAAAAGTTCCTAGAGGAATAGTTGAAGATGTGTTAGTACAAGTCGATAAATTCATTTATCTTGTGGATTTTATTGTCTTGGATACACAACCTGTTGAAGCATGTAATTCATTTCCTGTTATTTTAGGACTTCCATTTCTTGCAACCTCTAATGCATTGATTAATTGTAGGAATGGACTGATGAAGCTATCATTTGGAAACATGACATTGGAGATGAATATTTTTAACATTTGCAAACAACCTGGAGATGATAATGATTTACAAGAAGTAGATCTTATTGAAGAATTAGTTCATGATCAACTTGAATCTACTTTGAGTAAAATTAAGTTGGATGAATCTGAAGATTTGCAAATGATTTATTCTCAGGAAGAAATCACGGATGAAAAAGACACCGAAAATGTTGATGTGGATCTTTTGACAAGAGTGACAACAGATTCGACATCCGACATCACACTAATCAACGATTACTTTCCTGATGAATCCTTACTTTCTCTTAGTTCAATGCCATGGATTGCTAAAAATATCAATTTTCTTACTACAGAAGATTTGCCAACTCATTGGAGTACTAAAGACAAAGGTAAGTTTTTGAACGAAGTGAATAAATTTTATTGGGATGTCCCTTACTTATTAGAATATTGTTCTGATCAAATATTTTAAAGATGCATTCCTGACAATGAGGTAAGTAATGTCATTAAACTTTGTCATTCTGAAGCATGTGGGAGTCATTTCTTGTCAAAAAAGACAGCTGCGAAAATCTTACAAAATGGATTTTATTGGCCCACCATGTTCAAGGACACACATGCATTCTGCAAAACTTGTGAAAATTGTCAAAAAGTTGATACAGCTAAAAAAGTTTTGCTTTATAATTCTCGACTCCATTTATTTCCTGGAAAGCTAAGATCAAGATGGAGCGGTCCATTTATTGAGAAACATGTGTATCCTTATGGGCAGTGTTTTAAAACCCAGACCGGCCCTGCGGGTCGACCCGGGACCTGGCCGACCCGGCCTGGGACCGGTCCGGGTGAAGGCAAAAACCCACTCGGGAATTGGCCCGGGAAAACCTGGTCGACCCGGGACCCGGGCCACCCGGTCAAACCCGGGTGAGACCCGGTCAAATTTTTTTTTTATTTTGACTGTCATTAAACGACGTCGTTTTTAACTTTCTAAAATGAAAAAACATTGAAGACTAAAGAAAGACTGAAGAAGAATGAAGCAAAATCATTAAATCAATAACCTAATTCCTCTTTGAAACCCAGTTGAAGAGCTGAGGAGCAGGGGACGTCGACGTCTGACCATTGATCGCGAAAAAGGTTTGAATCTCCTTCTCTCACTCTTTGTTTTCTTTATTCTTGGCCGTTTTCTCATTTCTGGCATCAATTTCAATTTCAGAACTCTCAACTGATCTGCTGCCATCGAGCCTAATCGCTACCATCGATTCATTGTTTGTTGATTCATTCGCAGCCCAGTCACCTCAGGTATGTTTCTCTAGCTCGATGTCTGTCTTTTCTTCTACTAGTCAACTCAATTTCTCTAGCCCGATTTCAACTTCTACCAAAAAAATAAGAACTCTGTTGTTTGCATGATGAACTCTAGAATGCTGTTACTGATTTTGCTGTTACTGATCTCTCTAGTCCGATTCATTGTTCGTTGATTCTTTTGATGTTGTTACTGTGTTACAGTGATTTGGCAGTGAAAAAACATTGTGTGGAGGCTGCTAGTTTGTTAATTTTTATGACTGTTTTATCTAAAGATTGTTAAAGATTGTAAGGTTTAGCTTACAATTTGGAAATATATGTAAAGATTATGTTGTTTAATGTTTATGGCTGTTTAATGTTTATGACTATTTTATGAACAAGATTATGACAGTGTATTGTGTGGAATTGGATTGTTAGTTTGTTACAATTATGTTGAATTACACGCCAAAAAAGGCTGCTAGTTTGTTAATTTTTTCTTGCCAAATCAGATTTAGTGATTTACAGTAGTGAATCACAGTAGTGAATTTTATTTCAGTGTATTATGTTGAATCTGTATTGTGTGATTAACAATAAGGCTGTCATTGTTAGTCCAATGAATGGATTGCAAAATGAGTTGGCTTGAAATTATATTTCCTCTTATAAATTATGTCAGGTCTTAAAATGTCTTCACATGATGGTAGTACTTCAAGTAGTGATCCTTCAACGGCCCAATCATCTTAACCTTCAATTTCCATGTCAAGTGGTAGTAGAGGAAGAACGGATTTAATATGGGGTCATTGTAAGCTCCTGAACTTAGTGTTGGATGTAAAAAAAAACTAAATTAGTTTGTTTATATTGTACTAAAGTATTTGCGGGTGGTGGTATTAATCGATTTAAGCAACATTTAGATGGAGCTAAAGGAGAAGTTGAACAATGTCGCAAATGTCCTCCTGATGTTCGACATTAAATGGTTTTGAATCTTAAAGGAAATGCTGATACAAAAAAAAAAGTTAGAGAAATGCAAGGAGAATTCAATCCATTTAATGCACAACAAAGGGAGCATGAAGAGATGATGATTAGGCACTTAGAAGTTGTTGATGATGATGATGATGAGAATGATGAGGATGTCAATACTAAAAAACATATGTTACCACCGAAGATTGCAAAAAAGAAAAAGATTCAAAGCACCAGCACTGTAAAACAATCGACTACAAGTTATGGGAAGCAGAAGAAATCTGCAACATTAGGGACATATTTCATGCAGAGAACAACTCCTGGTGCTTAAAAGTCTCTTCAGAATTGTTGGCAAAGGAAGGAAGTAGTTGAACGGTGTGATCTTGCTTTAGCGAAGTGGATGATTGATGCATGTGTGCCATTTAATGCTGTTAATTCTGTGTGTTATCAGCATGCCATATATGCTGTAACAGCCATGGGTTCTGGTTATAAAGGACCAAACTTGTATGCTATTCGTGGTTATTACTTGGCAAAAGTGGTTAATGAAGTCAAGATTTATGTTGAAACTTATCGAGAGATTTGGAAGAAGACTGGTTGCACATTAATGGATGATGGATGGACAGATCAGAAGAGGAAGACTTTAATTAACTTCTTAGTATATTGTCCTAAAGGAACAATTTTTTTGAAAACCGTGGATGTATCAGATGTCTCCAAGACTGCTTGATTGTTGTATCAGTTGTTTAAAAAGGTTGTTTTGTATGTTGGGGTAGAAAACATTGTGCATATGGTGACTGATAATGCTGCAAATTATGTTACTGCTGGCAAGTTATTGATAGAAGAATTTCCTTCAATATTTTGGTCTCCTTGTGCTGCTCATTGCATCAACCTCATACTCCAGGACATTGGCAAATTGCAGTCAGTTTGTTGTGCTGTTGAGCATGCTTCTGGTATCACAAAGTACATTTATAATCATTGTTATCCATTATATTTGATGAGGAAGTTCACTAGAGGAAAAGAAATACTTCGTCCAGCTCCTACTCGTTTTGCTACCAATTTCATTGCATTGCAAAGCATTTTAGCTCATAAAGATGAGTTGAAAGCTATGGTGACATCTAGGGAATGGATCTCATCTGCTTATGCTAAAGATAACAAAGGAAAAAAGTTTGTTGAGAGTGTGCTAGACTCTCTGTTTTGGGAAGAATGTGCAATAATTGTACGAATGAGTAAGCCTTTAATTCGAGTTCTACGAATGGTTGATGGTGATGATAGACCTTCGATAAGATATTTGTATGATGCTATTCATCATGCAAAAGAAGAAATGATGAGGAGATTTCAAAAGAGAAAAGCTAGAGTGAAACCTTTCATAGACATTATCAATAATCGGTGGGATGGACAATTTTATAGAAATCTTTATGCAGCGACATTTTGGTTGAATTCTCGATTTCAATATGTTGCAAATATAATGGATAAACATATGAGCACCATTTCTGGACTTCTAGATGTTCTTGAGAAGTATGCACATGGAAATCTACCATTGCAAAGTAAGATTACAAGTGAGATGAAGTTATTTAGGAATGCTGAACATGACTTTGGTTGACTGTCCGCAATAAATAATCACACCCTTATGCCTCTAGGTATATAATTTTTATATTTAAAAATATTATTTGACATAAGGAATGTTTGGGAACGCGGTTCAACCCGCGTTCCCAAAAAATTTGAATTTTGTTTTGCTAAAATTTAATATGGTTTGTACGTTTTGGATCGTTTTGATGTGCTAATGTCAAAAATAATTTTTAAAAAATGAAAAAACATCATTGGCATGCATTTTGGCACGAAAAGTTATTTGAAAAGCACCCGCAACCACACTGCCAAACAAGTTCATATTCTCCTTTTACTTATTATTTTTTTGTATAGATGAATGGTGGATGACATATGGAACCAGCGCTCCAAATCTACAACAATTGGCTATACGAGTGTTAAGTCAAACTTGTAGTTCTTCGGGATGTGAGAGAAATTGGAGTATGTTTGAACATATTCATTCCAAGAAGAGAAATAGATTGGAGCACCAAAGGCTTAATGACCTTGTTTACGTCCACTGCAATCTAAGATTGAAACAAAAGTATTTTTCTTTTCTCTAATTCCTTAAATATTATTTTATCTTGTTTAGTAACATTATTAATACTTATATTGTGTTTATCTTCACTTTTAATATATAGGAATTATTGGAAAGGACGAAATTATGATCCAATTAATGTTGAGATAATTTGTGATATTGAAAATTAGGTAGTAAAAGATGACCCGTCAATCTTGACAACTAAAGAAGCAGAGAGTTTTCACCAAGCTCTATCAACTATGACCATATAAGATACTTTAGATGATGGTAATTAATGATTGATTATTTAGTGATAAATATTATTTAAAATAAAGTTTTGTTGAACACATAATATTTATTTATTAATTGTGTTTGAAATGTAGATGTCATAAATGTTAATGATATTGAAGATGATTGTGACGACGAAGTCTCAAAGGAGCATGCTAATGATTTATTAGGTGTTGACGAGATTGGCTCAATTCCATCAACATTTGATCCAAATTTTGCTCCTATGGACACAGAAGAACTTAATATGTTAATTCAACAAAAGTGAATGTGTTATTGATTTAGAATTTATGTTGTTGGATGTTTTGTTTTAAATATTTTAGAATTTATATGGTTGGATGTTTTGTTTTTAATATTTAAGAATTTATATTTGGTTTGTGTTTTGGATATTGAATTAAATTTATGTTGTTGGTTTATAATTTAAATTTGGTTTATGTAAGTATTGCATTGTAACTAGTTATGTATTTTTTTTTATAGGTTTTTTTTTGGTTGACCCAGGTCAACCCATCTGACCCGTGACCCGATCACTTGACCGGGTCGATGACCGGGTCGGGTTTCAAAACTATGCTTATGGGGCCTTTGATATTGAGAATCCAAAGAATGACAATATTTCTAAGGTAAATGGACATCGTTTGAAAGTTTACTTTGATAATTTTCCTAGTGAAAATGAATCCATTGGTTTGAATGATCCTGTAGATAAAGGTTGATTATTTTTTTTTTCTCACATTGTTTTTGTGTTTCCTTTTGGTGTGACTCTTGTTTTGCTAGTCTCTCATCCCAGTCAAATGGCGGATAACGGTACTCCATGACTTCAGTCGGTTCTTTCAGTTTTCCATAATAACTGATATCTGTATATATTTGTGCAATTTTTTGCTCTTTCTCTCTTCTTTGAATCTCTTCTCCAATTTTCATCCAAAAAAAAAATGGACACCAGTCTTGAAAAATTGAAAAAGTACTTTCCCGCTCTGCCTCAGAATGCGATTAAAAAGATTTACCGTGCTAGGTGTGCAAGATTGAGGTTGTTAATGAATCATGGAATTCCTGAAGATATTTGATGGCTGATTAAAGCAAAGGTCCGATTATCAGGTGAGTCTTCCAATTCTTTCATTTCATACATGCCTAGGACAGGTAAGAGCACTTTTGCAAAGAAACATCTTGCAAAACGACTGAAAGTTTGTTATCGATGTGCTAGATGGACTTGTAATGCAACATGTCGTTCTTTAAGAATGGTATCTATAAACCGTGAAGATAAA
>Ga0325414_1008798_pt1 | contig 10678 bp, 4 predicted proteins | sample PopdelMetagenome_8_FD_206183 | JGI IMG/M metagenome (GOLD analysis project Ga0325414, IMG submission 206183) | Populus deltoides microbial communities from Bellville, Georgia, United States - Leaf-PdKOR-R3 | ecosystem: Host-associated > Plants > Phyllosphere > Phylloplane/Leaf | place: USA...
ATATATATATATATATAGGCTTTGAGTTATTACAAGTTTTATGTTTGGGCTTAAAACTCAGACTCCATTTTATGCACTCTGCCATATCTATGGCATCACGAGTATTGTATGTTTGGGCTTAATGGTCGGCCTACCTTACAAGCAATAAGATCCGAAACACCATGATAGTTTAGCATTTATATATATATATATATTGTAGTAGAGGCTCTTAAAGGAAAGCTACCGTACTTTCTCAAATGTATCAACATTATTTACTTCCTTCATTGGGAGTGTTACCTACCTATAGGCTTTGAGTTATTACAAGTTGATGTGAAGCATTAACTACGGGTTCCACCGACAGTAATTTGGTCCCATGCCAAAATATGAATAGGGAAATTATTGAATTTATTCTTCGAATATATAATTTATGCATTTTGATCCTGCTTTTCAGGTTTGGAATTCATACTCTTCATCATTCTAGGAAATGGACCTCTTCTCCTAAAGACAACTTTTTCCAAGCACGGTAGATGAGCTGCTTCAGCTTTGGAGTTAAGGAGTCCATGGGAAATTAATTGCAAAGACAGATTTGGATGCTTTTTCTATATGCAATTCTTTGGTCAATTTGACAGTGTAGCTCCAGATGGTAACATTGCATTAACGTGGCAAGCTCTCAATACATACCTAAATTAACGCGTGAAATAAATCTTCTCTTCTACTTATTTTAGAAAATTAAACGAAGAAGAAGAAGAAGAAGAAAACTATACATCGTTATAATAACTAACTCGTGGGTTAAAGTGTCATCCTAATTTATGATTTTTTTTTATTTTGATGGTTTTTTTAAAAAAATATAAAATAATGTTTTTTATTAAAAAAAAAACTAATTCAAAGTAAAATCTAATTTTAATTACATTTTAAATCGATGGATCACCAATGTGATCCACGAATATAGGTTTTATAGCTGTAACAAAATCATACTTGAGTTTGCTAGCTAGCTCCTGTCATGATTAATATAGTGAAGTTGTAAAAAATATTATGCTCTCCTTAGTACAAAATCATAAAAATTCTGCTGTACGGATTAACGGAGGCGCCAGCAACATAGAGGGTCCAAACAGATTCAACTATTTTTTGGATGGGGGTAATAAATTCTTGTTTAATGCTATGGTCCTTGAATACTTAATATCAAATTCTTGAATTAATTAAAAAAAATGTGCCTAATTAATCCCCTTTGATATTTTTGCAACCTTAAGAGGTGTACTCAGAAACCAATATTATCAGTTTCATTATGAAATGTTTTTTTTATAAGATATGGAGCTTTAATGACTAAACTAATATGAGATTATACCTCACAACCTCTATTCTTCTCTAATTAATGAAATATTAATCATAAGGAAGTGGCTTGTCTGTGTAATTTTTAAAATTAAAAAGGCTTTTACTAAAAAGAAGGCGCAGTACAAAATAATATAAAATTATTTATTTTAATTTATTTCTCAAATAATTAATTCGACGCAATAATTTAAGTTGTTAAATGAGGTCTCAAGATATGATTTATATTATTATCCAACATACTCTCTTAAGTGAAATTCGTTTGAACTTGAAACTTCTATAAACTCATATTACATTGTGTTTGATTTTTATCAAATAAATAGAAATGGTGAGATTCGAACTCGTGACCACTTGGTTATTAAGGTTTTGATACCATGTCAAAAAATGAGTTCAATCCAATAACTTAAGTTGTTAGGTGGGGTTTCAAGATATGATTTATATTATTCTCTAACATCATTTTACAACTTAAACTTTTAATTTAAAATTCAAACTATACTCCACTTTCTAGAGTTTTAACGATTTATGTAATAACCAGGACTTCATAAAAATCAAAATACATTGGAAAAGACATCCATCAAACATCCAGTTATGAATCAAGGAAATCATGGATGTTCAAAACATCAAGTTCAATATTCATAGCCTTTTTCAATGTCTTTGAGAAGAACGAAGAAGGCATCTTGTCTAGCATGGACAAAGAAAAAGAAAAGTTAAAAGGAAAATAGTCTTTGTGGTAGCAATCACCATCGACATTAATATTTCACCAACCACTTCCTGAGATCCTAAGTGTCAATTTTTGCAGTAATAATCATAACTTTCAATTCACTTTTTAGATCAAGATGAAACATTACCCAAAGTTTATTAAACTATTGTTCCATTTAAAGATAAAATTTCAGATTAATTAGAATTCAATAAAATATTGTGATATAATCCATAAACTATCGTACGAATTTTGTTATTTAATTTATTTTGATTTATAAACTTTTTATATGTCATGAATTTTTTTCCTAGTGACACAAGGCATTCAACAACGATGGGGCAGAAAATATTAGATTTTTTACAGCTGTGGAGTCTTCATATGACGAAACACAAGGTTGATAGCCTTTTTTTCAAGTACACTTACGGCTGTATGCTTACTTTGAGTTTTGAGTTTTGTTTGTTAAAAAACTTAATTTATTGTATTTTTAGTTTTATATTCATATTATTAAGTTTAAAGTCTTTGGTACACTATAAATGCCATTTTGAAAAGGAGTTTAAGGGTTGCAGACTTTGTTATATGAATTGTATGCTTGTTTGAGAGGATTCTTACACTTGGGGGATTTGAAGCAATAATTTGACAAGTTAATAGAATTATTCAATGATTGACACGCTTCGAAAAGAGAGGAGCAACAACACCAAAAGAATTAAAAAAAAAAAAAAAGAGAAAGACTGCTATTCATGTAGTGTTGTTAGAGACAACTATTGAAAAGAAAGGAGCTTTGAAGGCTTAAAAAAATAAAAAGGCATATAAACATATGCTATTCTTTTTGGTAATTCAAGGATAAATCATCTTGAAAAGAGAAAAAATAATATGATTCAGGCAATAATAAAATGATTAGATTCAGATTTTATCATAATTTTTTTAATTATTTAGTTTTACGGCAACAATTATAACTTTTAATTTTATTCCTTAATCAAATTAAGAATTTATCTAGAGTTTCCTGGAATGTTTTTCCACTTTGGGTTTTGTTATCTGATTCCTTTTGACATTTAAACTTCTTATTTGTCATGTGTTTTTTTTTCTAGTAACACAAGGATATTTAACAACAATGAGGCAGCAAATACTAGATTTCCTTGAGTTGTGGAATCTTTATAGGGTCAAATACCAGACCAAAAGCCTTCCTTTTCAAGGACAGTTCCAGCTACATGTTTCCATTGAGTTTTGGATTTTGTTATTTTATTTGTCGAAAACTTAATTTATTGTATTTTTTATCTTATTTTCAAACCATTAAGTTTTAGGACTTTGGTACAAACTTTATTATATAAATTATGTGTGTTTGGCGGACTCTCATATTTAGGTTCTTGAATAAAATGAAAATTAATTTATAATATAATAATTATTTTTATAACATCATTCCTTATATATTTTTTTTTATCTATGATTCATTATAATTATTGGATGAGTGTTTATTTCAATAGTTTTGTTTTCTCAGTTAAGGTATTTGTTGTGTTAGTTTCTATCTTCAAATCTGATTTTTTAGTTTTTTAGAATTTATGTCCATTTTTTTTATGAGTTACATGACGTCGTCATCACGGAGTTCGCGTGACTATAAAAATTCCTTTCTTTCCCTGCCACTCAATATTTAAAGTTAGAAGGTAAAGGTCGGCAGGAAATTAGTGTACTCACATTCATATCCCATGGACGTAACTATGCACGAAATTTATGTCTTATGACAATAATTAATAAGCCTCCGGTTACTGACTTTTGCAATCTGATGTATATAGGACCTGAAGTTAGAAGTTAAGGCATATCATAAAGTTTTTCAATGGAAGGTGAAGCTCAAGAACACAAAGCGATGGAGTTCAAGGAGAAGGAGGAAGAAGAGGTAACAGAGCCAGTGAGCCCAACTGGACAGTACTTCAACAGCTCAGTCCTTTCTATATGTGTTCTTGCTGTTTTGGAATCAGAAGTTCCAATTGATGACTCACTTACCATGACATTGCTCAAGGATGTGTTCCTTCCAATAAATCCTCGTTTCTCTTCAATCATGGTATTTATAGCTCTCTGTCCCAAAATCTTACTCTCTTCACAGAATTGTGGAATCCTGGTTTTCTAGCAATCGACAATTTAGTGAGAACATAGCCGGACTATCTGCTTCTTTGCCTTTTTTGTCAAGTTCCTTTCTTCTTTGTCTTAGATCTTGGAAAAGTAACTGTTAATATTCTTGTTCGTGTTTTCGTTTGTGGAAAAACGTAGCTATCCAAACTACTTTCCTGTCTTCATTTCCCTGACAATTTTAGCTGTTATGTTGAAATGTAAACTCAATATAGAAAAAATGTTTTGTCTCTTCTTCCATTTTCACAACACAAGCTTTACTTTCATTAAGAAATTTGTCTCTTTCAGTAACTTGCATGATTAATATATTTAACTTTTTCTGGAAAACAGGTTAATGATAAAAATGGTGAAAAACAATGGAAGAGAGTTGAGGTGCAGCTCCAAAACCATGTTAACATTCCAATCTTTCCAATTGGGTTGTCAACAACTTCTTATGACAACTACTTCAATGACTATATATCAAGAATAGCACGGAAGCAATTTCCACAAAGCCAGCCTTTATGGGAAATTCATCTTGTGAAATATCCCACCAGCAAAGCAGCTGGAAATATCATTTTCAAGCTTCACCATGCACTTGGAGATGGCTTTTCTCTCATGGGAGCTCTTCTTTCTTGTCTACAAAGAGCCGATAATCCTTCTCTTTCTTTAACATTTCCTTCACTTCAATTTCCTTCAAATCCAGACTGCAGCTTTAGTAAGTTGAATATCACTGTACCGAAATGTATTGGTTCGATCTTTAACACTATTTCTGATTTCGGATGGAGCCTTCTGAAGAGTAGCTTTGTTGAAGATTCTCGCTCGCCTATACGATCTGGGGATGAAGAAGTCCAGTTTAAGCCGATTGTGATTTCAACAATCACATTCTCTCTCGATCACATCAAACAAATTAAGTCCAGACTTGGAGTGGTAAGTTGAACCAATGTCTCTTTCCTTACATCCATAAATTTTCCAATTGTTTAATGGCCTAACAATTAAAGAAATAATTAAATGGAATTATAATTTAATTATGTTGAATTTCTAGTTTCACTTCTTCCCTGTAAGCTTATATAAAGTAGGCATGCATCTATCACTTCTTAATTTACATGCATTAGGTAGTTAATAAATGTGAAAATAAAATAGAGGGACGGGGGAGTGTGTTTCCATGCTTTAAATTTAATCCTCCATCTTTCAATCTCACCCACTACCAACAAATTAACTTATTATTTAATCCAATACGGGCCAAATTTTTTATTAAAAAAAAGAGATAGAGAGAGAGAGAAAAGACAATATTATAAATAATCCATCCATAATGCCATGTGAGGGATAGTGAATTCCCCGTGACTTTTAGTTTTTAGTTAATGATATCAACAACTCTTTTCTGGATGGTTGAGTTTGTTAAATGAGTGCCTCCAACCTCTCTACTTTTTACTTCAGAATTCGATCAATAAATGTGCTGCGGTCCTCCAATTCCAATTTCTATGTCATCTTCAGAGTCACCCCAAAAGCCATGCTCTCGTTAAACATTTGCACAGAAATTAGCAAAGTTTAATGGACTATTTCCAGGATCTTTTTGGTTTTTAAGACTATAAAATCTTTGCAAACTAGCTGTATTCAAAGACTCAAGGTCTGATTTTGATAAGAAAAAATTTGGGACAAAAAGATTGAACATTAGCCACATAGAATGAGATCTTGGAAAGCAGATTTGGTTGCATAATGTTCTTGGTGCCTGTATGAATTGTCTCTAGAATTTCACTAGTTAGTCTAGTTGTCAACTTGGTAGCTGTCGTGGATTTCACTTACAATTTCAAGAACAAGAAATCAGAAATACGTTGCAGAAGGTGTATGTTAACATTCAAAATTTTTTTTATTTTCGACAGACGATAAACGATGTGATTACTGGCATAATTTTCTACGGAACACGATTATATATGCAAAATGTTGATGATAAATCAACCAATGCACGTTCCACAGCTTTGGTGTTGCTTAATACTAGAGTCATTAGTGGGTACAGATCAGTAAAGGAAATGGTCAAGCCTGATGCTGAGTCACCATGGGGGAACCAGTTCGGATTCCTGCACGTTTCGGTACCTGAATTAACTGATTCCAGGTTTTCTAAACCTCTTGAATGCGTCACAATAGCGCAGGAAATCATCCAGAGGAAGAGAAGTTCTCTTGCTGTTAACCTCACTGGTAGGCTCCTGGAGGTTCTGAGGAAGTTTAGAGGCCCTGAGGTATGAGCTTGACATTAAACATATGCAATTACTTACTCTGCTGTTGCTTCTTAGAGACATGAATTGTTTCAACTTGTCCTAATTTGTTAAAACTCTGATATCTCGTAAAAGAACAGTTTCAATTCAAAGCTTAAGCTAGTAAATAAAAAAATTTATGAAAGATTTTATATTACTTTTTGACACTCCATAAAAGACATTAATGCTAAAGCAAGAACTCGTATCCTTTTAGTAACATGGCTGTTGGAAAATAAATGATCAAGATCATCATACAAGGTTTAAAAAAAAATTGATCTTTTTTTTCGTTTGAATATAGCTTGATTTGAAGAACAATGAGTGTGTAACTTTGCAGGCAACGGCCAAGTACATCAAACAAACACTATTCAACTCAAGCATGACAATCTCAAATATCATTGGCCCTGTTGACAAAATGGCTTTGGCTAATCATCCAATTAAAGGCCTCTATTTTATGGTAGTTGGTGTGCCCCAGGTACATATTTGCTTATATTTTTCCTTTTTTGTTAATTTAATCATAACATTATGTTCATCGAGTACTGCTAATTAATTTTATGGAACAGTTCTTACTCAATCGATTTTCGAGAATTTTAATCATTGGATTTATGGGTTCCATAAACGATTCTATTTATTCAATGCATGAGGTTTTTTGAGAAGTGATTTTGGAAAGAATACTCAGTAAAATTAGCATTGCCGAGCTAGCTCTTCATGTTCATTTACAGCTACTTACTAATTTCTATTTGAATGGTAATGCAGAGTCTTACCATAACAATGGTAAGTTATGCAGGAAAGCTAAGAGTAGCTGTGGGAACAGAGAAAGGATTTATGGATTCTCAAAAATTCAAGTCCTGCATGGAGACAGCCTTTGAAATGGTATCCAAGTCCTCATGTGAGATACCTTCAGGGATCATATAATTTGAAGGGTCGAAATAAATCTGCCTTGAGAATCTTCTTCTTTCTTTTTCAGCCAAAACATAAAGTCTTCTTCCAAATCAACAGAAGAGGATTTGTAAGGCATTATTACCATAGATACTGAATTATTACATATATTTCTGTTGGATATTGAATAACGATGTTATATGCAATATTGCAATTATTTTGCTCTCTGGAATATACAAATAAGAAATATATTTCTTTCTTATGTATACTATGCTAAAACTCCTAGGTAACATTTTATACTTTTGTGCAAGAAAGGGACTTGCCAAGCACATGATCGTTACTTGAGAAAACATGGCGATGATGAGCATTTTTTTAGAAGAGCCATGCCAATCCTCTCGGAGGAGGATGGGAACTGAACAACAATTTCATGTCAGCTCAAATTTCACACAAAAAAGAAAAGAAAAGCTTTCCAATTAAAAAATAAAATGACTTGAAGGTAATATGCTTTGACCGAAAGAAGCATATGTTAAAATGCCATGATTTTTTTTCAAACTTGACCATTATTTCGGACGTTAGCCTGTTTGAAAGTATAGTAATTGTTGTTTTTTAAAATACTTTTCATGTTGAAATGTATTAAAATAAAATTTTTTTATTTTTTAAAAATCATTTTTAAAACCAACAAATTAAAATGATTCAAAACATATAAAAAAATAGTTTTTAGTGAAAAAACAAAGTTGAATTTTTAAGCTACCACCTACTTATATAATTCAACACCCGATCTATTTAAGATTCTCACTTAACAGAAAAATATATTTATTAATAAATAAGATATACTTGGTAATTATATTTTATAAAATGACAATTATTTTTATTTAATATAAAGCTCCAGATACAAAATAAAAATTGTTCAATGCCTTACTTATTAGACATGCATAAAAAAATAATAAAAAATCATTTTAAAATACTATATCTATATATAGTTTTATCAAATGTCTCATTATCTTAAGCCAGCTCTGATTTCTTCTTCTGGTATGCCACCCAAGCTTCTCTATTCCTTCACCATCTCATGTATCTAAGAGAATGCCGCCATTAATTTTTAACCTCAAGGCAGTGCCTCCCAAAATGGACCTCATAAAATTGGAATCTGCACCAACTACTGAAGATAAATGTGCTCCAGTTGTACATGATCTTTTGCACTGCTCGACCATTTTTTTTATAATTATTGAAAATATATTAAAAAAACTATAAAATTAATAACCGAAGTAAAATACAAGGGCATGATTAAAAAAAAAAAAAAACAGACTTGGAGAAAAAATAATTAGTCTGCTATAACAGGAACAAAAAGACAAGAAGATTTAAGCTAATAGATTCTTTAATAAATACAGATTTATGCTCTAATAAATTTAGTTTTTTAATCATATTTATATAATGAAAAGAGCTACTTTTACTGCTTAATTTAATGAACAATGAGCTTAAGAAAAAAAAAAAAAAAAGGCCACATAAGGATTGGAACTAGAACATAGATAGAGGGGTCATGGCACCCCAAATATCGAAATTGTAAACAGCAAAGAATTATTTCCTTTGCAGTGAAATTTAATTAAACATAGGCCCCCATGTGCCTGGTAGTACACGCTCAAGCCTGGACAATCAATCCCTTAACTAGGAGAGGACCAAGAACAAACCTCTAGGCTTAAGGCGCAAGAGTATGTCCTTGTTATTAATCCTTAGGGTTCCTTTATTATACACATGAAACATCCAAATTTTTCATTAAAAAAAGGGTAAAAAAAGGGAATCCGACATAAAAGCTCATATGGCTGGAGTGAAAGAAGCATAGGCTAAGATGTCTGGATTTTGTTCGAACTTGACCATTTCTTCGTTGGGTAATGCAATCCTTACTTCCATTCCCTCACCATCCCTTGTATCCAATAGCATGACCCAGTTGGGTTCAAGCCTCAAAGAAGTGCCTACCCAAATGGGCTTTCCCCATCCAAAATCAACCTCATAAAATCGAAATTTACACCAACTACTGAAACCAATTACACCCCTAAAGCTATTAGGATCTTCTGCCATCTCCGCCATTCTTTGTCTCATTAAACTGAAGAAGGTGCCGTCTGCGTAAACCTGCCTCACATAGTCACTGTTTATCATGCTTATTGACTCATGAATTTTTCCAGCTAAACCATTACAGTCCACCACTTTATTTTCCCAATTTGCCTCAGCCAAATGGACCATATTTCCAATACAATGTTGTGGTAGGGGTGGATCCATTCTTTTCCGCAAATCCACGGCAATTGTTGCGGGTCTATTTACCTTTTTAGACTCACTATCTTCTCCAACAACACCCCAAATAAGGGCAGATACAGCCTCGAACCGGGTTGGACGATTCAAATATGGCCCGTTGCACAACTTTCCTCTTAGCGCAGCTAGCTTAGGACCCTCAAACACGAATCTTTTCGTGGATATATTGAATGAACTACGAGGTATAAGATTGTATAAGAATGACATGCCTGACAAATCTTGCGGAGGGAAGAGTGAGGAGCAATCAACAACCGTTCCTGCAGTATTCTCATAAATACCACAAGAAATTGCACCCCAGCATTTAACAAAACTTGCCAGTGAGGATGCATCACCTATTCGATGGCGAATGCGAACACTGATTGCTATCCCACCACAATCAAAATAATTCACTTGGGCTGCTAGCATTACCTTGCCGCTCGGCTCATCAACGTTTTCGTCCGGCTTGCATGACTGTAGCTGTTCCAATTTATCCATGTCTGGCTGTTGAAGTATCATGGACATGTTGCCTGCTACATGGGCTTCAATATAACTGGCTCCATCATCATTGCAATCAATGGATGAATCATCTTTTATTCGTCCAGCAAAAGGGTAGAAGAGTGTTAGCGTTTTAGCGAAGGATTTCTTTATATAATCAGAGTTTTTGCTGGAAATTTCATCTGTTGGGGAATAAAAGAGAATGACAGGGACATCCGCTGCAAAAGCAGCAAGCTGGTCGACAGCTGAGAGCTTATAGGTTTTTAGGTGGTGAGGTGTTGGAGCAGAGGGCTTGATGATTTCCTTAGAAATAATTTGAATTTCCATGTTGTTCCCTTCCTAATTTGAAAGAAAAGTGGTAGCTGAAGATAACTAGGTGCTTCGATTCATTACAGAACATCCAACATGAGATTTTATAGAGGGAGTGAATTTTCCGTGACAAGCATAATTAATGCATATTTTAAAACTTTTTTTTTTTGTTTGGTTGAAATCCTAATCATACCTATTCATATTCAAATAAAATGTTAACATATTCTAATGGAATCGTTGACAAATAGAAAAGTGGAGCAAAAAAAATCTTTGAACAGCCAAAAAAGTACAACAAGATCTTTTACCGAACAGTAACCGATAGTTTAAAATTGTAAAAATTCTTTTTGCTGGAAAGCTTTTTAATATATAAAGTGAATTTTAG
>Ga0325414_1008800_pt1 | contig 10677 bp, 16 predicted proteins | sample PopdelMetagenome_8_FD_206183 | JGI IMG/M metagenome (GOLD analysis project Ga0325414, IMG submission 206183) | Populus deltoides microbial communities from Bellville, Georgia, United States - Leaf-PdKOR-R3 | ecosystem: Host-associated > Plants > Phyllosphere > Phylloplane/Leaf | place: USA...
GATGCGATAAAAGGAAACATGGTTTTGTAAATCATGCAAATGGAATTGTTTTCCATGAATCAATGTAGTAATATGATAGGTATGTATAGAGCATGCTTTAATCAAATTTAAATTCCTAGTCTTAGATTTTTCTAAGAATGGTAAAAAAAGTTTGATGCTATTGATTTTAGAGGTAATACAATCATGATGTGCTTTGTACGGGGTGATCATATCGATGAATGGAGTGCTGTACGGGGTGATCATATCGATGAATGGAGTGCCAAGAGTGATGGTATGATTAATATCTTTTGTAACTACAAAGAATGTTTTAAGAGAAATGCATTTGTTGAAAACATAGGCTTGAGTTTTGCCTGCAATATGCAAATTCGAATTATTAGCAACAGAGAGTTTTTTAGAGGTAGTTTGTAAAAACCATTTTGGAACTACGCCTTATTTGATGCAGTTTAAATATGCACCTGTGTCAAATAAGACAGTGGTGTCGAGTTTGAAATCGTCTGAAAAGACTAAGGTAATTTTGATCAAATATTTTTTGGAAGATATTTGGGTTAACACATTTAATAAATTATGAGCAATATGCTCAATGTTTGTAAATGCATGATGTACTGCATGAGACTCATCAGTTTGATCTTTTGGTTCAGACGCAGTCTCAGATTGGTTCTCTATTTTGGACAGAAGAAGTTGCAACATGGCGGAGTCTTTTTGCTGAGCTTGTTTAAGGGTTTGTAACTCAGATTTGAGGGCTTTGATCTCATAATGTAATTCTGGGATAGTGGTCATGGTTTTGGATTAGTTTGGTATCAAAGCCTATTAGGATTTGGGTAGAAATAGTGATTTAATTTATAGAAACCCAAGTGAGAAGAGAGAACCTTAGTTAATAGGTAAATGTTACTGAATGGTATAAGTCTCGTTGAGCAAGTAAGCATATTGGGTAGTGAACCATATAATTTGTAGCCTGTTTTCTAAATTATCTTTTCAAACTATGGATTCTAATTTTTACAAATCTACTTCTATTTCAGCTTCTTCTACATCTGAAACCTCTGAGAATAAAAGGATTGTACAAAGTGAAGAAATAACAATTGAAGATTTTACAAAAATTATTGATGATTGGAAAATTTCAAAGATTTTCCAAATACAAATTTATCAAAAATCTAAATATGACATTTTCAAAACAGATTTTACAATTAAAACTGAAGAAAGAGATATTCAGCTTACAAAACCTTTTGAGACTATCCAACTCCTCTCCCAAAATCCCTACAAAAACATTTAGCCAGAAATTATAAATACATCCATGTTGGCCTTGTCCAAGTTGAGATAAAACCCTTTACAAAAGAGGGCTTAAACACCTCTATTCTAGCTATCCTCCGAGATGTTAGATTCCATAACTTCCAAAACTCACTCCTAAGTTCCATTGAGTACAGCCTTTGCAGCGATCCAGTATCTTTTGACTGCTATCCAAACCTTACTATATCCCTCAAAGACAAAAACATCTTACAAAGCATGTTATTACAAATCAAGACCCATAATTACAATATGCTTGAAGAATCTATCCTCGTTGCTCTTATATTAAAAATTCATTACAAAGCCATGTTCTTAACTTTTGCCAGTAAACACAAATACCAATCCCAAAAAAGAGAAACACTCCTTCTCCAAACAGATCTATCCCAATCAAACATAGTTGTTCCTAAAGCTATCAAATGGAAAGATATAACCCTTCCAGATGATTGGATCCTTGAAGGAGCAACCCATCTAAGAATACCACAACCACCACAACCAAATGTCCAAATTAAAAACATAACCCAATATGCTAATGGTAAAGTCAAATTGTCTTTCCATCGTCATTCTACAAGCTCTAGATTCTTAGAAGAATCTTCTTATTCCAGCAGAATAGATCTTGGAAGAATTTTCAAAATCCCTTTTGTCATAAATATTCCATATGATACAAATCCTTCTAGACATTCTACTTCAGGCATCCCTTCTACAAGCTTTCAAAATGCAGATTACATTACAAATATACCAAAACTAGTGTACATCAATACTAAACAACAATCTCCTCCAACTTCTCCAAACTTTTTTGAAGTCACTAAAAACATCCAAAATGAGCTGAATGTTTTGACTTCAGAAAAACATTTTGTTCTATATAAAACTCATTTCAAAAATGATTTTTATAGTGATCAAAATTATGAAAAACGATCTTGGTTTTTCAAACACTTCCACTTACAAAGACATGATATTCAAAACTAGTTTTATAATTACATTCATAAAGTATGAATTATATTCTTTGATTGGTTCGAATTACATTATGCATCTGCACATCATGTTACATATCCATTTGCATTCATCAAACATGCATGCCCTGTTACAACCTGTTCCAAAACACCAGTATGGAAACTCACCAGTGAACCATCAGTTGAGTCTAACCATCCACTTCTAAGAAACATCCAAATAACCCATAATAGCCAGATTGTTGATGCAGCTCCCTACAAAATACCGGGTGATGACACCCTTTTAAACACCAAACACATTATCCACTAAAACAACTTTACAAATATCAACCTCTACCTTAGGTAAACAGCTTACCAGACAGGAAAAAACAAATACAAAGATCCAGTACTAGTTCAACTGACACCGAAACCTCGATTGATCTCAAACTAAAAAACCTTGTCTTCAAACCATACCAAGTTACAAAAACAAGTCAAATACAAATACAGGAAAATCAAACAGATCTCCTCAAAGCCATCAAGACACATTTACCAAACCTTGATGGTTCCTCTCTAACTGTCCTAGACACACCACAAACAACCAACCCTTCCACATCTACAAACCAAGTAAATACCCTTTAAAATAGCCATGTACAAACTTCTGATGCTAAACAGACTTACCTGGCAACATCCCAAAACAACCATTGCTCCAGATATTTCCATATCTAGTAAGCCATCTATCCTAAACCAACATAAATACAATGCCTCTTCCCTTTATGAATGAAACATAGATGGAATGTCCGAATACAACATTCTAAACACCCTTCAACAAATGATTATGGTAGCTAATGCCTACAAAACCCAAACTAGAACCCCAAACAAAGCAATCATCGAACTCCTTATCACTGGTTTCTCTAGCCAGTTAAAAGGATGGTGGGATTACCATCTCACCGAAACCGACCACCTACATATCTTAAATTCCATCCAAATATATGAAGACCAAACATCCATCATTGACCCATCAGGAAACACCATCCAAGATGTTGTGTCAACTCTTATCCTCACAATCTCCTTATATTTTATTGGACACCCTTCCTATCTGAAAGACAAAAATACCGAACTTCTTTCCGACCTTAGATGTAAGAAGTTCAGTGACTTTCAATGGTACAAAAACACATTCATCACCCACGTCATGCTCAGAAAGGATTCAAACCAACCTTTTTAGAAAGAAAAATTCCTTGCAGATCTACCAATCCTTTTAGGTGAAAAAGTTCGCAACAAAATCAAAGATACCTTTACATCTAAAACCATTCCATATAACCAACTTACCTATGGTGAACTTGTTAGCTTCACCCAAAAAAAAGGTCTTAAGATCTGCCAAGATCTTAAGCTTCAAAAACATTTGAAATGGGAAATGAAACGTACTAGACAAGAACTCGGTAGTTTTTATCACCTTTCTATCAAAAAATCATCATGTAGTGGTAACTGCTCAAAACATAAAAATTATCCAAACTATAATAGACCTCCTTACAGGAGAGCAGCCCACAAAATACCAAAAACAGTTTTACTCCAAACCCGAACAAACCTACTACAAAAAAAACCTTATAAGAAGTTTACCAAAACTTCTAAACATCTCAATCCTAAGCCCAAAAAACCATTTGACCTTAAAACCATTACTTGTTACAAGTGTGGTCAGAAAGGACATACGTCCCGTTTCTGTAAAATCAATACCAAGCTCCATAACTCAAAACAGATGAAGACATTATAAACCAAATACAAAATCTTTACATTGAAACCTCAGACACTGACCTTAATTCTTCTGAAATCTCTAAGGAAGAATTCCAAATTGATGAGTTAGTAACTTCTAGTTCTAGTTCTGACGCATCTATAAACTCCAAACAAGTCAATGTCATAACCAAAGACCAAGAATTCACCCTCGAAGCCATCAAAAGACTTGATGATCCTCAGTTACAAAAAACCTACTTGGACAAATTGTTAAACAAATTCAACAAACTAGAAACTTCTCAAAACCATCATCCAACACATTCTGTCTTACCTACAACCAGCACTAACACCTATGACCTTACAAAAATATATATATTTCTTAGAACTTGATTACAGAAGAATGAGAACCAGCTATAATGACCACTGTTATTAAACCCGGCCTAGCGGGTTGACCCAAGACCCGGTGGCTAGACTAGTTCGAGTTTGTTAAAAAACTATTTGGTGCAACAACCCGGCAAAACCTGATCGACCCAGCGATCGACCCATGACCCGGTCAACTCGGGAGAACCCAGACGAGACCTGGTGTTTTTTTTTCAAATTTAGTTTTTCTTCTATACCCTCTTTTTTTATTTTTTTTAGTTGGTTATTAATACTTTTTAAAGTTCACTATATAAATATTAGAAAAATGTGTTATTTTTTCAATGTGGGATTTGAAACCCTTTAATATATATATTCTATGCTCCAAAGAAAAAGGTTATTTTTTCAATAGGGGACTTCAAACCCTTTTGTATATATACTCCATGTTCACAAGAAAAAAAAGTTATGTTTTTTCAATGTGGGATTTAAAACCCTTTAGTATATATACTCTATGTTCCCAAGAAAAAATTTATTTTTTCAACGTGGGATTTGAAGCTCTTTCATATATATACTCTATGTTCACAAGAAAAAAGTTATGTTTTTTCAATGTGGGATAAAAAACTTTTCGGTTTAAATACTTCAACTTAAAAGGATAACATAGTATCTTTTCAAAGTGGGATTTGAAGCCCTTTCATATATATACTCTATGTTCACAAGGAAAAAGTTATGTTTTTTCAATGTGGGATTTGAAACCCATTAGTATATACACTCTATGTTCCCAAGAAAAAAGTTATTTTTTCAATGTGAGATTTGAAGCCATTTCGTATATATACTCTATATTCACAAGAAAAAAGTTATATTTTTTCAATGTGAGATAAAAAACTTTTTGGTTTAAATACTTCAACTTAAAAGGATAACATAATATCTTTTCAATATGGGATTTGAAGTTCTTTAGTATATATACTCTATGTTCACAATAAAAAAGTTATGTTTTTTCAATGTGGAATAAAAAAAATTAAAATATTCTTTTAAACTTTATTATTTACAACATATATAGCCTATATTCACATGGATTTTTTCATATAAAATATAACAACTTTAAAAAAAAATTTAAATTTTTCCGGGTTAATCTGGGTTGACCCATGAAACCCGAGACCCGGCCCCTTGGCCGGATCAACCCCCGAGCCTGGTTTGATAACTATCGTAATGTCAGCTAGTATAACTATAAAGCAATTATGGTAAGCTTCTAATGATAGCTGGTATAATTGTAAAATAATTATGATAAGCTTCTAGAACTAGACATTTGTAACAAATTATTAACAATAAATCTAACAACAATAAGTTGGGTAAATCATGTAACAGACTCTTCTAGCTTTGGCTTATCATCCCCCCTCAAGTGAAAAGGTCTTAGAGCTATACAAAGCTGTGTTTTGAGGGACATGACCTTGAAACTTGTGAGATGCTTAGTCAATAGATCTGTTGGCTGCTCTTCAGTAGGAACAAAATGCAGATGTATCTTTTCTCTTATAACTTGGTCTCGGATGAAGTGAAGTTGTATTTCTATGTGTTTCATTCTAGCATGAAACACAAGGTTCTTTGTCATATGATAAGCATTGATATTATCATACCGGAGTAGAGGGATTTCAGGTATAAATACACATAATTCTTGCAACAAGACTTGCATCCAAACAATTTCAGCAGTAGCTAAAGCAAGGCCTTGATACTCAAATTCTGCACTGCTGCGAGACACTACTTTTTGTTTGGTAGAGGACCAAGAGACTAAGTTACCCCCTAGATAAACCAGATACCCACTTGAACTTCGCCTATCATCAGGTTAAGCACCGCAGTCTGCATCTGTGAATCCTTCTATTGTCAATTTGCTTGAAGGACTTAATAATAACACATATTGCATTATTCCTCTTAGATACCAAAGGATCCTTTTGACTGAAAGCTAGTGAGTTGAGGTTAGCTGTTGCATGAATTGGCATGCCTTATTAACAGCAAAAGCTATATTAGGCCTTGTTATTGTAAGATACTGAAGTGCCCCTACTACACTTCGATATTGAATAACACCAGGTGTTTTTGCTAGTTTGGTATCAAATATTTCAGTTCTATGTAGCAGATCTGAAACGTATTTTGTTTGGCTCAAATTCATAGAGCCTTCATTGTAAGAGACCTCCTAGGAAGTAGGATAGCCGCCCCAAGTCTCTTAAGGCAAAAACAGAGTCAGGCTTAGCTATGAGTGAAGAAATCTGTGTTGATGAGCTGTCGGTGATGATTATATCATTAACATGGCCAAGGACTATCAAAGCAGTGGACTGACCAAAGTGTAGAAACATAGAACTATCAGTCCTAGAATTGCTAAATCCCCACTATAGAAGAGCAGAACTGGGTTTTTGAAACCAAGCTCGTGGTGCTTGTTTCAAACCATATAAAGCCTTATTCAATCTACACACTTTGGTTGGGAATTGAGTGTCCACGTATCTAGGAGGTTAAGACATGTATACTTGCTTTTTTAACTCACCATTTAGGAAAGCATTATGAACATTAAGCTATTGAATTTCCACTTAAAACTAAGAGCAATAGTTAGTATGATTCGAATAGTTACAGCCTTAACTACAGGAATAAAGGTCTCAAAATAATCAAGACCATAAGTTTGGTTATACCTTTTAGTCACAAGCCTGGCTTTATACCTTTTTGTGCTCCCATCTGGCTTGTGTTTCAGCTTGTACACCCATTTATAGCCTATTATATTAACATCAAAAGGTTGTTCAATAAGATCCCAAGTGTGGTTTTGATGAAGAGCAGCAATCTCTATATCCATAGCTTAAGTCCAGTTTGGATCTTTGAGGGCTTGTTTGAGAGTGTATGGTTCTGAGATCTTTATAGCAGATAGATCAAGGTTGGTCTTTTTCTTGCTTATACCTCGCATCAATCTTATTGTCATGCGTGGAGCTGGAGGAGGAGAGAGAGCTCAAGCCTCATGTATTGACTCAAGTAAGGTACCAGAGATAGGAGTAGTTGCAGGACTACTCATAGAATTTGAATTGTCACTCGTGAAAGTGAAAGAAGATGGTGGTGATTCGTGTCTGCCATTAGAACAGGAAGTTAAGAAGTAGAGGAAGTTATAATGGATGTAGTGAAAATTTCCACTGAAGTATTATTGGTTGGGGAAGGAGAAGGAGTTTTAGTTAGGGGAAATTGTGTTTCATCAAAGACAATATGAGGTGTAACATAGACTCGTCCAGTCAGAAAATCAAGACACAAAAATCCTTTGTTATTGAAGTTATAACCAAGAAAAAGACATTGAATAGATCAGTACTGCAACTTATGATTGTTATAAGGACGAATGAATGGGTAACATAAGCAACCAAACACTCTAAGAGACTTGTAATCATGAATTTTTTGAAAAAAAATGAAATAAAGTAAGTCATTTTTTAGTACCTTGCTTGGCATTCAGTTCATGAGAAAGGTTGTTGTATGAAAGACATATTGCCAGAATCTCATTGGTAATGAGGCATGAGCTAACAAGGCTAACCCAGATTCAATAAATGTATGTGCTTCCTCTTAACTCTCCCATTCTAAGATGAGTTGTTAGGGCAAGAAAAAAGATGAAGCATGCCAGATTGTTGAAGAAAATTCATAAAAAACTTAAACTCTCCATCATTAGACTATATACATTTGATTTTAGCATCAAATTGATTCTCTACTTTAAGTTTGAACTACTTAAAAATAGGAAGAGCTTGGTCCTTTGTTTGTAGAGGATAGAACCATGTGTACCGTGAGTATTCATCTAGAAATAAGATGAAATATTTATCACCAGATGTAGACTTGACCGAGGCAGATCCCTAAATGTCAGTATAAACAAGTTCCAAAGGTTTGGATGCACGGGAAAGTGAAAAATGAGTAGGTAATCTATGATTTTACCAAGCTGACAAGAAGAGCAAACAGTAGCTTTATTCTTTTCACAAGAAACATTACAATTTTGCATTACTCGGGTTACAATGTCAATGGCAGCATGACCTAGTCGGTGATGCCATAACTCCACTTTATTATGAATAGTACTGAAACTACAGGAGTGAAAAGTAGAAGAATTATAAACACCAACATAAGCCATTTTCTTGTTGTTCAATACTAGAAACCTGTAAAGGCCATTCTCAAGCCTGCCTTGAGTGAGCACCTTCTTCGTATGTAGATCCTTTATAAAGAAATGATTAGATTGTAACTCAATTAAGGCATTATTATCTGAGCAGAACTTAGAAACACTTATCAAGTTTGTTGAGATAAACAGAACATGAAACACTTTTTTTGAGTTGGGAAAGAGTGTGAATTAGAGACTAAACATTAGGAACCAGTGTTGGAAATGGATAAGAGCTTACTATTACCAATTATGACCTTATCTGTCCTCGTGTATGGTGTAGAACTGGTTAGATTTTCCACGTTCTTAGTCAAATGATGACTTGCTCTAAAATCAAGATACCAAGTGTCATCTACAAGGTTATTAGAAAAGGCAGCCATAGCAAGTATAGAGTTTTGATTACCAACATTCGAAGAAGGAGTACCACTGTTCTGAGAGCTTTGATAGAAGACATCAAATTTGTAGTAATAGACCTGAACCGTATGACCAAATTTGCCACATAACTGGCATTGTGGCTTTTTAGAGTTGGTTGAATTATGCCTTCCATTCTGTCCATATCTACCCCTGCGACCACGACCTCTATAGGTGTAGTTGCTGGTATTTGGAGTATAGTTTTGTCCTTGACCGCTATTATATTTCCTTCCACCACCTCTGTTATTAGAGGAAGAGGCATGATTGGCAGACATAATGGAGATTTGTTCAATCGAGCTTTGTTGCTCAAGACGATGCTCAAAAGCTAGAAGCATACTGTGAATAGCTTCAATAGAGATCTAATATTGATAGCAGTAACAACTGCATTGTAGTCAGATCTAAGGCCTCCAAGGAGATTCATAACCTGATCTTGTTCTGAGACAGGTTCTCCAATGGCTGCTAGACTATCTGCTGCTCCTTTGACCTTCAAGATGTAGTCTATCATAGACAGAGATCCTTTCTTTATGGACTGTAACTCGAGCCTTAGTTGTATTATTCCGGCTCTTGAGGAAGATGAAAAGGATTTCTCCAATGCATTCCAAGCAAAGTGAGAAGAATTGTTGCCTATGATATGTGTCATGATTGCTAGTTTGAGAGACGTGTAGATCCAACTGAGGATTGTTTGATCTTGTCTTCTCCAAGCAACAAAAGTTGGATTGATCACTCCTGGATTTAGTTCTTTCTCCAGACAGATGGGGGTTCTATCTATGAAGTTCTCAAACCATTGGCGAAAATAACATTATCAATCTAAAATCTCCACAAGATGTAATTGGTTCGATCAAGTTTCATAAGCAACATGTGGTTAAGCATCTTATAGGAAGGAATGGATGCCATTGTTATGCTTTGTCCATATCTAATCAAGCTAGAGGATGAAGAAGATTGAGTAGAAGCGGAAGCCATGATTAGATCAAAAGAAAGAGATAGAAAGTGCGAGAAAAAAAAAGAACAAGAGGAGAATTCCCACACCTTTAATCGAGAGCTCTGATACCAAGATAGAATTTGAGAAAGTAAATCTCAGCTCTCTTTATTGAAGAAGCCAGAGAGTAAATCATATATATATTGTTCCTTAGAACTTGGTTACAAAAGGATGAGAACCAGCTGTAATGACAATTGTTATAACTGTAAAACAACTATGATAAGCTTCTAATGACAGCTGGTATAACTGTAAAACAGCTATGATAAGCTTCTAGAACTAGACAGTTGTAACAAATTATTAACAATAAATCTAACAACAACAAGTTGGGTAAATCACGTAACAGACTTTTCTAGTTTTGGCTTATTAGTAGTAACTACAAGGAGCATGTTTTGACAAAAAAATGTCCAACGACGACGTTCACTTTCGTCTCACCACCCTTCATATCCTTATCAATCCCAAATATATTTTCCCACCAAATAAACTGTCAATAGAGCATAGAAAGAGCACCAAAATGAATAAATATAAAAGAAAAATGAAACGTTACTACCGAACTATAAAGAGAGTTGGTGACTTTTTGGGTTGTAGAGAGGTATGGTTCTGGTAGACAAGCGAAATCAATGCTAAAAGGTTTGATGAATTCATTATGCATGTCGAATGGAAGATTCCAATGTGCAACCAATTTTCACATTAATCATTTTAAGAAGTTAGCAAACTCTTTCAAAAGATTAAGCAACATCACCATCTCCATACAAAATCTCCCTACACACCACTAAAATATTGGAAAAAGTCGACGAAATATTTCATTGAAGTTAAGGAAAAATTTATATAGGCAATTACTATACTGACAGAAACATGTCATCGGCAATATAATT
>Ga0325414_1008801_pt1 | contig 10677 bp, 4 predicted proteins | sample PopdelMetagenome_8_FD_206183 | JGI IMG/M metagenome (GOLD analysis project Ga0325414, IMG submission 206183) | Populus deltoides microbial communities from Bellville, Georgia, United States - Leaf-PdKOR-R3 | ecosystem: Host-associated > Plants > Phyllosphere > Phylloplane/Leaf | place: USA...
TTTTGATCTCAGAAGATTCTCCATCAATAGGCTCCAGTGATCATAGTCCCCATCGAACCTAGGAATGCTCAAAAAATTTTGCCCTTCAGCAGCCATTTCTCAGTTCACTCTTAACTCTTTTTCTCTCAGTGGTTCTCACAATCTTCTCACAGTGTTTCTCTCTTCTCACTCTGTTTCTCTTCTCTCAGTTCACTCTAATACTTCACTCTTTTCTCTTGGTGTTTCTCACAATCTCCTCACAGTGTTTCTCTCTTTTAGGATACTGCTGTTCCTAAACTCTCTCACTCAGAATTCTCTCAACCAGGCTCTGATACCACTTTGTTACACTTAATGAACAAGAATAGTAGCTTGCTTGAAGTGTGCACAAAATGATTAAGGTTGCTTGATTATTGAATGATAAGTGTGGCTCATTATATAGCCTTACAATGGTAACGGGAAACAAATAAAGTGCAGTATTATGAGGAATCTCATAATATCAGGTAACAATATTCCTAGAGACTAGGACAACCTTATAGACTAGAAGTTTTATTCTAACAGAAAAGACTTGGTAAACATCTTAATTTAAGCAACCAGCTTCATCAATTTGTTGGTTATATCAAATTTAATCATCAATCCTTTAATTATTATATATTTTGTTTTGAATTTTTTTATATATTTTTTTTCAATCTCATCTCTTAAAATTTGATTTTCATATCAATTTTGGTCCTTTTTTTATTGCTATTTATTTTTCTCTTATCATTTTCTTAATTGAATTTTTTGTATCTATTAGATTTGGTTCCTATTCTTTTCATTGCTATTAATTTTTTTTAAAATAATTTATGAAATTGAGTTTTTTTTTTAATTTCATCATCTTTCAAATTTTTAATGTCAGATTTGGTCTTTATTTTTTCTATTGCTATTTATTTTATTTGATATAATTTACAAATTTTATTTTTTTCAATTTCATCCTCCTATAACTTTTTTTTTCTATCAGATTTGGTCCTCATTCTTTTAATAACATTTAAAAAACCAAAATATTAATAAGTTATTTTCCAACTCATTTTCCGTGACATAACTAAATACTGAAAAATATTTTCCAACTTATTTTTTTATGACACTACCAAATATTAGAAAATAATTTACTTTTTAGGAATCCACTTTTCATGAAAACAATTATTGAAAAGGAAACTAATAGTATTGATTATAAAATTATTACGAGAGATAAAAGACTAAAATGAAATAGCTATCCAAGAAACAAAAAAAAAAAAAAACAGAGAAAGATATAATAAAACGATGATGTGGGAAATATGTTGAAACATACAAATTATAGTTGTGTATTACTGGAATATAATAAATTTGAATGTGAGAAATTACATTAAATTATAAATAGTTTTATATTGTTGTTATGTTTTTCTTTCAGGGCCTTCATCTTCCTGACCAGAGTAGATTTGTTTTATCTACTTGTGTCCTTATAGACTAGATGTATTTTGCTCTTTTACGTTTGTAATGAATTTTAGATAAAATATGTAAACTTTAATATTTGAATTTAATTATGAAACACACAAATTTCTCTCCATTGTGAATATCGCAAAACACGCAAATTGAAAAACATATAAAAAATTTAAATCATGTTAATGTAATGTGTGAGGATAAATTAAAAAAAAAAGAAGTTCAATGATCATACATGTATAATTTTTGTAGGAAAAAAATTAGAGACAAAAGCAGTTGCACTATACTAGTGCACGATGCAATTGTTTCTAGGTGGCCAGAAAAAGAACATTTTAATTTTGTTTTTTTTATAATTAAAACAAAATATATAACTTTTTAAAAATTCCTAAACTGAAAAAAAAAAAAACTTAATAATGTCGAGTAGAAAGAAAAATTCCTAAATTGAAAAAAAAATAAAAATAAAAATACACTATTTCATCGGTCTCTCTAGGTTGGAAGAAACTCATCATCGAGTTTAAATTATTTATGGAAGAAAACCTTCTCAGTCGAAAAACACCATATACCATAAAAGCGTCCAACATAAAACTTTTTGAAAAGAGCCTTATAAATTTGAAACTCAATGATGCTTTTGTTTATGAGCTGCTTCATTGTGAATCCAACCATAAAAATTTTAAATAATGACACATAACAGCTAATCATGAGAAATTATAGGATTCTAATACTAATTAACGTAATTGAGAATGAAAAATAAAAAGATTTGTTACAGATCAAAACATTCAATAACCATAGAAAATATTTTAAAATACTTAATTCTATTCATTCATATATAAAATGAGAGACAAAAACAGTTGCACTATACTAGTGCACCATGCAATTGTTTCTAGGTGGACAGAAAAAGAACATTTTAATTTTGTTTCTTTATAATTACAATAAAATATAAAACTTTAAACCATGTCAACATAATATAAGAGAATGAAATTAAAAAAAATATATTATACAACCATAACTATATAATTTTTTCAAGGACAAAAAATAGACATAAGCAATTGCACTATAACAATTCACAGTATATCTGTTTCTAGGTGAACAATAAAAAAAAGAGTCAAATAGCATTTTAAATTAGTTTTTGTATAATTGAAACAAAATATAAAACTTTAAACTATGTCAATATAATGTGGAAAGATGAAATTAAAAAGAAAAAAAGTTCAGTAACATTAACTATATAATTTTTCAAGAACAAAAAAGAAGAGAGAAAAAGTTGTTGCATTGCAGTAGATCATAATTTACTTGTTTCAGTGCAACTACTTCTATGTAAACAATAAAAAATATTTTAATTTATTTATTTTTACTAGCCAAGTATCCTACTATGCTATAGTTAAGATTTCAAGTTAATTTTTAATACAAGAGAAAAATGTTAAGATGTTGTGAACACATTTTCTAGCATCATGAAAATTTAATTAAAAATTGAAAAGTTGATGCATGTTTTTAATAAAATAAACTAAAATTTATATAAATTAATAAATCATAATAAGAGTTGTAAACGATAACTAAAGGTTAGAGTGGAAAGTTGAAAGATATATTCAAATAAAAATATTTAATCTCGCAACACATGATCCTATTTGGTTCTTGTATTTAATTATATGAACCAATAAAAACATTTTTAATGTTTAATAAAAATATATATTTTCATAAGAAAAATAATAATTTGAATTATGTAAAATATTTAATTGTTTTAAATAAATTATTTTTTTATTATTAATGCATTTTCTTATGAATATATTTGATTTCGTGACACATAATGCTATTTGGTTTTTCTATTTAATTATTCGAGCCATTAAAAAAGTTGTTAATGTTTAATAAAAAAAATATTTTCATAAGAAAAATAATAATTTGAATTATGTACAAAAATATCATTGTTTTTAATAAATTCTCTTTTTATTATTAATGTATTTTTTTAACAAAAACCAATATACCCTTCTTTAGCTATTTTGTTTATTGCATAAGAACTATAAGCAAAACATTTTGAAATAAGTATAAAAAATATTTCTTTAATCAGAACATCTCTCTTTCATTTTTTTTATTGGCCCATTTTTTTTTAATCAAAAATATTTTTTTAAACAAAAACTTTCATAATCTAATTAACTTTAAATACATAAAAAAAAATAATTAATTGATAATTTGACATGAATGTATTAAAATACAATTCTTAAATGCAGAACAATAATATTGTATTTAACTTCACTTGCAACATTCCATTAATTTTATCACACAAAACTCAGTCGACGTGTGCCTTTGAGGAACAAATTAATATTTGATACCGCAAAAAAGCAAAAGAAAAGAAAATGCAAGTTGCCGGCGAAGCATTGCTGCGATAGAAAGTACTGTTGTTGTTGTTGTTGTTGTTGACGCGACGACGATGATAATTTGTTCATGTCCTTTCTCTTTTGCCTTGTGTCTTGCTTTAAATAGGAAGAGCATGAATAACCACTTGTTAAGAACTCATTTTCTCCACTTCCATCCTTGTTTAAATAACGACTTTTTATGCCCATGTTATTATCTTAGTTTGTTATTATATGTTTGAGGTGATTTGTTATTTATGTAAGTCTGAACTTTATTAAATCCAAATTATTGGATTTTATATAGTTTTATTATTGAATTTTAATTTATTTTTTTGTTGGATTTTTATTATTTTGTGGGTTTTTAAGCTCAAATTTGATTTTGATTGCAGTTTTACTGTTTATTTTTAACATTATAATAGTTTGTGATGAAGTGATAAAACGTAATAGAATTTTGATTTTCTCCTCTGTTCATCAACTCCTTTTTTTTTCCTCGCCAGCTCCTTTTTTTTTCTCTTCTTGGCTTTATCTTTCTCCTCTCTTACTTCTTTTCAATTTTTCCTTTGTCCCGCATCATTGTCTACTGTTAGATTCTTTGAGCATTGCTGATGACAGAATGCTCTGAAAGGCTCACATAGCTTGATTAGCGAAAACAAGCCCTGCAGGAGATTTCTACCAAGAACATGGTTGTTAATTGACACAAGCCTATTGTTGGTTTGAGGCCTCTAAGTAGGGAATGATGTCGTAGATATTTTAACATCTGGAAACACATGACTACCACTTCAATCTGCTGATAATTTGTTCTTCCTGTTCTGCATCAAGTTTTTTGCATCCAGAGAATTTTGCGATTATGTAACATAATTTATTGGACTCATTTTAGGCTGTAGAGTTTGAATAGCCAAACACAGTGCAGGATTGTTCCATCGCTTGGAAAAGTTGGAATTGCGATGGCTTCAGAAACAGCTATCTACAGTTAGCTCTATGGCTGACATCCCTTCTCTAATCACAGTCATATGCATCAAAAAATAGGAAACTAAATATAGAAAAGGACCAACGTAAATGACATTATACTGGCCTGAGAGAAGAAAATTAAATGAAAAACAACAAATAGAACTAATTCTACAGCCTGTTAATAAAATTCGTGAGAAACTTTATTTTCAAGAATAATGCATCTGCTCACAGAATTTGAAGATATATTTGCTTCGTAATGTTTTGAGTTGTGATTATACTGAAGGAAACATCCAAATTACAAGAGAGATTAGTTATATGAAAGAAAATCTACAAAAAAATGCTATATATAGTAAGTTATTTCTCTGCATTAACATGATCAATATTTCTCTGGTAACAAAACCAAGCTCAGTTGTGAAATCCAAACTCCTAGGAAGAATCTTTCCATCTTGAGCTCAGTATTGATTATTTCATCCTGCTGATTCTTTGTCAATATCTCTGCTCAATCACCTATACAGTGTTTTCGAGGACCAAGTCGAGAAAATCCACAAGAGTTTGCTTCTCTTTAAAGCATGTATATACACACACACATCATCATGTAGACTAATTTACAAAACTCGACATATGCTTTCTTTGGGATCAGTGGGAATTTCAAGACTGCATGTACTACTGTTAGAGATAGGAGATTAGAGTTCTTGAAACTGCAACTAGACCTTTCCATCCGACGAAGAAAGATTGCTATCAGATTTTACCGTAGTAGAATATGATCTGGAGACTGAATTGGTGCCTTTAGAGGGGGATGAGGAAGGAGCAGGCAGCTTCTTGGGCAACATTTGTTCCCAGTAAGCCTTTGGCAATCTTGATGCGTCTGATGAGAGAACAACGAAAGCAAGAAGAGTAAATAGCAAGCACTTTTGCCTCCAAGAAACTAACATGTTGAATACTACCGTCAGGAGATGCCTTGAGAGCTCTCCTTTAACATTCCAAAGTAGCAGCTTTAGAGAGTTTGTGCCAGCAGACAAGTCGAGTAATGTAAGGGAACTGCCAACTTCATTGTTTGAGGAGAGATGCGTCAATGGCAGACAATGGATAATTTGATAATACTAAACTGTTAAGCAGTTCATGTTGTTGCTCTCATTGTCTAATAGGAAATAGAATCTGAGTGTATGAGCAAGGAATTTGAGGGATTTTAGTATTCATCAGGGACCACTCATTAGTTGGGGTGAGAATGGGATCATACTACTACATGAAAGCAAATTCTGATTAAAATATTTCAACTTATTAAACCTAATATTGAAGCATGTGTTGTTGATAAGAAAATGGTTATTGCCTTGGGTCTACGGTTGAAAAGAGCCACCTAAACAGAAGTAGGGTTATAATTATTCTTCAATTTCAATCATTCAATCAAGAGGATAGTGCTCTTTTCATTATTTTCGGATAGCTCAAGAGGCAAACATTAAGCCCACCTAATCAACGAAAGTTCACTAAGAAAATTTCAAAAGGAGTCCAAAAGAAGCATCTTGACACTTTTGTACACTGCTTTCCCAACAAAGGTAAGTTGTAATAATATAAAATATGGATTGTCTGTAAGATACCAAATTATTTTCTGTCAAAAGTCCAGTGATCAGAGAACTCCATGTCTTGGAATGAATTGAGCAAGCCTCTCAACATCCAGCTAGCATAAAGACGGAAAGGGAAATTTCCTGCTCCTCCCAGCTGGGGCATTGATACGATGCTGTGCTAGCAAAAGGGCAAGAGGAGCCATTAATTTCTCTGCCCTTGCAAAAAGGAAGAGGTGCCCATTGTATCAAAAATTTGGCTTGGAATTAAACTATAGCAGGAAGCTGAAAGAATGTCGGATATCCTATGTTTGTGCAGGCTTATCTGTGACAAGAGGAGTTGGACTGAGGTGTGGTGCACCCCTCTCCAAGTGGTAGGGTCAGATGTTACTAGCTGTGATCTGTGTCAGTGTGTGTTGTTGACCATATATTGTTGGTTTTGAATAGTTTTTAGCATCCAATACACATATATAAACTTCCAGTGCTGCATAGAATGTGTAGAGGATTAATTTAATGACTCTAGTGCTGAACTCTTCGGTGCATTCAATGGGCAGTGCCTATAACATAGGTGCATGAGAGGTCTTGACATACGTCGTTATGCACAGGAGATAGATCTTAATTTGATGCCATTCACGAGTGTTCGATCAAATTTTTAAATTCTTTTAAGAGTAGAGGATTGTTATATCTTTAGAGTAATAATATTTTTCTTTTGTATTTTAAATATTTTTGTATATTTTAAGTTATTTTAGAAATTTATTATATCGAGTTCTTACTTAATTGTTTCTAAATATAGAATTGTAATACTCTATATTAATTATATTTTAATTCTCAAATTCTAAAATTTATTTATAATTAATTCACACTTGATTAATCATCTCATTTTAATATATGACCAATGATTTTTGTGTGTGTGAGACTCATTAGGTTACTTAATAAGCTGGTCCAAAAATAAATTACAATTCTAAATCAAATAAGATTAAATAAATTAAATTATTTAATTTATTATCAATTCAATAATCTTTTAACTTATATTTGAAGATCAAGTATAATATCTAGTAATTTATCATGATCCTCCAAATATTAAAAAAATCATAAGTAGTTTGACTTAACCTTTCAGTGACCAGTTTCTCAATGTAATTATTATCACTTTGTCAAGAATGTTCTTATTTAGATATTATATCATGGAATATATTTGTTTTGTTAAATCATGTTATTTCTCAACTTTAAAGTCATTAATTATTTGAATAAGATTTTTTAAACTCTTTTGAAAACTCATTCAACATTAGTCATGGATTTCACAATCAATACTATTTGAGAATAGATGAAATATTTTTTCTACTTCACCTAAGGTGATGGATCCTCTCTTGATTACTTAAAAATCTTCATATAGTTTATGTTATACACAATATATGTCTGTATGTTACCCTTAATTAGGACATCGTGTGGTAAGGATCAAAATATAGCAATCTCTATATAAGATAATTTAGTGATCTCAAGTTTAAATATCACTTAAACAATTATCATGTGAGCCTTTCCATGGACATTGATGATCTCTTCATATGAAATTCTCTTACATATTAGTTTTGTGCACATATTATCTGACAAACACCTACATATTAGTTCCAGGTATCCCTTATACCTCAGTTTATGAGAGCTTTTACTTCCTTTCATAAAGGAAGAAACATAATATGTATTAGTCTCAACAACTCTAATTAATATACAGTCTTAATAAAACTTTAACCGAGAACATTTAGGGACAATGCAATGATGAAATAGGAATCTCATAATTATAATAACTATATAATTTTCTTTGCAAAATATTTTTTCTCATGGATTTTATCTTTACTCTATATTCATTAAATAAATATTAGATTCATTAATAAATTATAAATAAATATCAAAGATAAAGAAAGCTTTTATTAATAATAAATATGTTTTACATTAATAAAACTAGTGTTACGTGTAACCAACCAAAGAGTTGTTGGGCATATTCACTAAGAATCTCTTACTTGCACTAAAGTTAATCATTCATGGAACTAATATTATATCCCTCTATATAGTGATCATGTTTATGTTAGGACAGTGCCTAAGTGAGAGGATCTGCAGGATTCTTTTTAGTGGGTAATCATTTTATTTTTATATCTTTTCACTCTATGATTTCTCTAATCAAATGGAATCGTCTAAGTACATGTTTGGATCTTTGATAAGACTTCAGTTCCTTTGCTTGTGCAATGGTTCCATTAATATCTAGTACAACGTTACTGAATCAACAATGCTAGCAACTACACCAGTTTAATGATGAACTTCTTGATCCAAATTGCTTATTTTGCCTCCTCAAACGCAGAGATGTATTCAACTTCAATTGTAGAATCAATTGTGGTCTCTTGTTTGGAACTTTTTTAATTTACAACACCACCATTTAAATTAATAACATATCCTGGCTAAGATTTGATATCTTCAATATATGATTGAAAACTAGCATTTGAAAAATCATGAGCTTCTAGTTCATGTCCTCTATAGACTAGAAAGACATTCTCAGCTCTTCTTAAATATATAAGAGTGTTTTTAACTATCATTTAGTGACTCTTACCTATATTAGATTGATATCTACTTGTTATGCTCAAAGCATAAGATACATCTAATCTTGTACATATCTTTGCATACATAATAGATCCTATAGTCGAAGCATAGAAAAATCGTTTCCATCATATTTCTCTCAATTTGTGTCATAGGACATATATTTTTAGAGAGAAGTATTTCTTATGAAATAGGTAAGAATCATATCTTGGATTCTTCCATGCTAAACTATTTTAGCATCTTATCTATGTACGTGGATTGGAACAATCCAAGCAACCTTCTAAACTTATCTTTATAGATCTTTATTCTCAATATATAGGTTGCTTCTCACATATCCTTCATGGAGAAATTATTAGACAACTATTTTTTTACTAATTGGAGTAAAGAAATGTTATTTCTTATCAATAATATGTCATCTACATATAATATTAAGAAAATAACTCCACTCTCACTAACAATATTTTTATAAACATAATGCTCATTCATATTTTTTTGATGAAATCAAACTATTTAATTATCTCATCAAAACAAATTTTCTAATTCCTTGAAACTTGTTTAAGTCCATAAATAAATTTTTGTAGCTTACATATTTTGTTGGTAAATTTCTTAGATTCAAAATCTTTAGATTATATCATATACACTTCTTCATGAATATTCTCATTCAAAAATACAGTTTTGACATCCATTTGTCAAATCTCATAATAATGATATGCAATTATAACAAGCAAAATCCTTATGGATTTTAAAATAGCTACCGACGAGAATGTTCCATCAAATTCAACTCATTGTCTTTTTCTGTAACTTTTGGCAACTAGTCTAATTTTGTACATTTCTACATTGCTATCCATATTAGCCTTTATCTTAAAAACTCATTTACATCCAATGAATTTATTCCGTAAGCAATTGTTTTTTAAATTATAAGGATTCCGGCCATATCTAATCGTAGCCGAACCTTAATATATTCATGAATATATAAACAAAAATATATATATATATACAGTAACCATCCCCTAAATATATTCATGAGATGAATATCATTTCAAGATCTTTTAATTTATAAAATTTAGGTCAAAAGTAGTGATTCATCACTATATATTTTAGATTTCTTGCAGTAATGATAGATTTTTTTTATTATTATTAATATTATTGAATCCGATGCTAATCCAATAATAATAAGTGTTATACTGAGTAAGATTCTCCTGCATGATTTTAAAAATCTTATAATCGTGATTGATTTGTATAGAATTTTAAAACAATGCAGAAGCCTGTTTTATTGTTCATAAGTTTTAGGATGCCTACTCCTGTAAAGGCCATTATTTTAAACCAATGAAAGTGATAGAAATTAGTTGCCCTGACTTGTTGGAAAGATCTCAAACTTTGAGGTTCTTTCAAGCATTCAGCATGTATGGTGTATCTCAACTTATTAAAGCATTTTCATGAAAACCCTACCCTGTAATATAAATTTTAATGAACATGAAAATCAAGTATTGCTGTTATAATTTATGATGATTTCTTAGGAATTTCTTTTCAATCTCTTTATATTCCAGATTATCCATTAAAAAAGTATACAAAGGGTAAAATTTAATACAAAATAGCTTGATTTTGTGATGGATTGTTAGGAAAATATTGGCCTACTTAGAATTTGCCTTTAATTTCTTACATCATTTTGGCATGACAGCAAGTGTACCAAATATCTCTCATGGGCACAGCCTCGTACAACAATGGGTAAACCCTTGCTGATTTGAGGTTGTTTAAAAGTGTAATAGATTTTTTAATGTATTTTTTATGTATTAAAATTATTTGTTTATTATTTAAAAATTATTTTTGAT
>Ga0325414_1008802_pt1 | contig 10675 bp, 6 predicted proteins | sample PopdelMetagenome_8_FD_206183 | JGI IMG/M metagenome (GOLD analysis project Ga0325414, IMG submission 206183) | Populus deltoides microbial communities from Bellville, Georgia, United States - Leaf-PdKOR-R3 | ecosystem: Host-associated > Plants > Phyllosphere > Phylloplane/Leaf | place: USA...
TTTAATATTTGAACTAAAAAAATTAAAAAAAGTTTGCTTTTTTAATCATTAAGCAAACTTCTTTGATTTTTTTTATTCCTCTTTATACAATATTTCAAACTTTTTTATGCATGGCCTTGACTAGTGGCGAAGGCAGGGGGCTGGCAGGGGCCCTGACCCCTGCAAGGAAAATTTTCTCCAGCCCCTCCCTTGAAACAAAGTCTCAGAAAGAAAATCCTCCCTTGTAACGTTATTTAATTTAGCCCCTTGATTTTTTTTTCCTTGCTCCGCCCCTGCCTTGACATTAATCACTTTGCTTGTAAGGACATAATATGTTATGCAATTGTTATGCATTTGAGCCAAAACCTTATAACACAACTATTAATGCTTATATGTTATTGATGGTGCAAGAAAAAAAAAACCTTTTGTGGTCGATTGGGTCCCAAACGAATAAGACATGCCCTTTAATACGTGTCTCATGTATTTAGCTTTTTTTTATTTGGCCATGTAAAATATGCAATCCTCGTAAATAATGAATAAAACTCAACCCAGATTATTTGAAAATCTAATGGTTATTGAAAAAAACAAAAACAATTCAATGGCTAAAAGAATAAATAACATGGCATGTAAAACAAGGAATGAGAGAAAAGATAAAATAAAATAAAATAAAGAAAGAATATGATATTGAGGTCACACTCGAGCTTTGATAACAACACCCCCAATACCATAAAAAAAATCTTTACAAGATCAATTTTTAGATACCTTAGAAGGCCACCATTGAATGCTAGAGTGGTTAACACAAGAAACCCAAAGGTGATGAGTGACTCACTTGCTGGCCATTTAGGCTTAGCCCAAACAGTTAGAAACACGGCATTGTAGGTCCCATCTCGATCTCGACTTACCTTGGTGTATCTAATCTAGCCACGACACATATCGCTATGTATTTTTTAAGTTTTCAAGAGTCAAAAACACAAACTTTCTATGTTCATTGTTTTTTTATGCAAGCATTATTTTTTCTATGTAGTGGAAGCTCACTTTTCTAGCCAATGATTATTTTCATAGTATTGTAACTAGCTAGCATCTTCGTAAATGGCGTGCATAACATAACAACCCTTGATTTTCTAGGAAAATATTGTCACCAACATCTCCACCATTAACAAGTATAACTCATCATCTGATTACCTAATTTTCTAGAAAAATATTATCCTCATGCATGAAGATAAGTTCAAGAACTAAGTGTATAGATACCCAGTCATAGGCAAGATACAAAAGTACTAGGCTCTATATATAAACTTCATACATAGACTTTAAGAGACAAAAATAGTTTCACACGAGGATTTTTTTTCCTCACTCCCTACCATTTTATTTTATTTTCTTTTTCTACATTTACTAGCTTATGCATTATAGTGTTTCTTGTACCTACAAAAGATTTTTTTTTTTAAGAACAACTCAAGCCAAAGATAAAAACATACATTCAAGACCAACTATCAACCCAAGTTGCAGTCATGAAGCCTATATCCAAAAGCTAGTTCATTCTTTTTCACTCATCACCCAAAGTTCTTTCAATGACTAATAAAACTTTAGGACAAGAAAGAATAATTTATCTCTTTACCACAAAAACTATAGCTCTTCTAGATCTTCCATAGTTCAAGTAAATCTATGCTCTAATTCTTTTATATTCTCGTTAAGTGATGGAAAAGAGTTCAGTAATATTCTTTTTAGCTGGAATACTAGTGTTGAAATGAGAAATAAGTTGAACACATAGATCTTAAAGGTTAATAATCCAGATTTTTTTTTGTCTTTCTTATTCAAGTATTTCTTGTTGATGGACTAAAAGAATGTGAAGTTGTTCTCACAAATCTAAAACAACATAGTTGAACTCATTGCCACTAAAGCTCTAATTAGTAAAGTTTATAATTGCTTTTGATATGGACACCTATATACTCTCCTTAAAAAAACTCACCTCAATAAAAAAGATACAATGTAAAACCATATTCGAGTAGAAGAAGCAAGTGTCATCAGATAAGGACACACTTGTTTTCAAATATCAGAATCTTTACATTACCATTAGTCTCTTACTGGGACATCTAAAAGGAGCATCAAATGGTCTATTCGGGATTATCTAACATTCCCTGAGCTCCCAACCTTTTTTCTTACCACTAATGTTATCAAAAACGTGTTTTGACTGTAAAATCGTATGATTTTACGAGTCAAAACATATAAAATGTGTAAAATCAGGTTAAAAACTCGAAAACTAGTACAATGATCAAACCCGATCAGACTCGCTTAAAATCGGACCGATTTCATCGTAAAAATTAAATAAATTGTTGAGTGCTGAGTCAGCACTCTCTTTTCCCCATGAGTCTCCACTCCCCCGCCCAACACTCCACCCACCCCCTTTCCCGTTTCCTCAAATCACCAGCAGATTAAGAAATCAACCCGACCCTAACAGATTAACACCAGCAGCACAACTGGTTCCACTCTCTACCAGCAGCGCCTTTGATCTGAATCTAATTGTCTCCACTCTTCACTTTTCACTCTCCACTCTCTTAGCTGGTTTTGCTTACTACCGAGATCCGGAACGTTTTTGGCGAAAAGAAGGTAAGAATTTATTCCCAAGTTTCATTTTGATCTTAAATTCTCAAGTCTCAACTCTCAATCTAGTAAGGCTAACACCAGCAACGCAGCTTCCACAACTTCCACTTTCTCTCTCTCTCTCAAAACACCCATTTTTTGCCTTACTTTGTTTTCCTCAAATCTGATATTCTGATTGTCTCCAGACTCTCCACATTCCAATTTAATGGACTTTCGTAGATTATTCCAAGCAGGGAGAGTTCAATTAATCTATGAACATGGACGCATCCTTAGTTCCTTACTTTAGCTGGGGTTACTGCAGCAATATGCTCTGCCTCAGTTGCTACCTTCTCAAATTTGGTTGTTGTTGTTATTTGGCCAACTTAGGCAACAATTGTCATTTATGAGACTGTACGGAAGGTTTGTCGCCATTGGTCCCTTGCCTGCAGTAAAACAGCATTGTGGGTTGTATTTCTTTCTTTCTTCGTTTCCTAGGTTTTTTTTATTTTATTATAATAATGCTTATGTATCCAATTATCTAGAGTATTATTTGGGTGAGTTCATTTTTCTTTTAAATTGTTGAGAACACTTGATATGGTTCAGGAAGTATGTCCCATTCACTTTGAGGCCTCACGATTTGGTTTTACCTTTACTTGCAGGTGGTTACTTATGTAGTGACCAGGCCTGGAAGAGAACTTATGTTTACTATGGCCACTCAAGAAGAGAAATACAAAGCTAAGGTTAGTAGATGTTTCTGCACTAATGAGTTTTATGTATCCCTGATTGAATTAGGCTATTAATACCAGATTTTATTAACAAACAGTAATTTTATTGCTTACATATCGATCTCCAATCTTTTCTCCCCTTTTGGCAGAAATTTTGTTTCATGTTTGATGTCATTTTTAAAAAATCACTTGAGACTCTTTTAGGCATGCATAAGTAGGCTTACCTTTGCAATTGATGCAAATAACATGGATTTCATGCATTTGTTGTTTGATATTACCAATGGATTTTGAATAATTACTTGCATATCTTATACTGCATTATGTCAACTAGCACTATGTCTTACTGCAGGTTTGCATAGATATCATTGTTCAAATCTTAGTGTTGTGTTGAGTTACACTTTCTTCCCTCTGCTTAGTTTGCAAATTTCTCAGCCGATTGATTAGTTTGACTTAAGATGATTCATTAGATAACTAGTTGGTGTTCAAAATGGATACAGTTGGACATTTATATTTATTTATTTTATTTTTATTTTAATTGTGTTATATTATTATTTACTACTTAACTGCAATTGTCAATATATAATTAGTTAAAATATTTTACTTGTGATTTTACGATTTTATGATCCGAGTTTATGATCCTAGTTCATATTATACATTTCATGTTGTGTCAAAAAAAGCGTTTTTGACAACCTTGCTTACCACTACATATGTTGAGGTGTTAGCTTCCATTCTGAAAAAGGATTTTGTATAATACTTACCTTTGATGAAAAATGGCAAAAACACAAGGAACACTAAAAACTTCTATCACTTTTACCATGACGACGACCATTGATATTCATGGAATACCTCTAACAATTTATGAAGAAGAGGTAACTTGAACAAACATCGAAAAATCCTCATGATATACTATACTATCTAAAATCAAATAATTTATAAAAATCTATCTTCATCTTTGAAATTTTTAATAAAAGCAATAATGTTTTTTTTATTTCTTCATATCTCTAGTGAAATCTCTATTAATTTCTTCAGGTCTCCAAATGAACTCTCCATATCTCCAAACGTGTCGCTAACATTAATTCTCATGTCTTCAATAAAATCTTCACACGTGTCTCCAATGTCTCCAACAAAAATCTCAACACAAGAGCTCTAGTAAAATCTCTACGTCTTCATTCAACACTTTCTTACACAATGTTTTAACACTACTTTCATTATCACAGAGCATTCTTAATTTTTTATTAAGATAATAATAATATACTCTATTATGATAAGAACAAACAAACTAATCAAACCATCATCTCTCTTGTATGTTAATTCTCGTCTCTTATTAGACACATTTATAAAATATAAAAAGGTAATATCACCTTTGTAAAACAAGTAGGTTTTCTTTCCCTCTACATATTCTAGGTAAGTCTTTTAAACATATCTATTTAAAATACATAAAGGGTCAAATAATGGTAAAAACAATTAAAAGAAAAACTTTTCCAACCATTCAAGCCTCAAAATAGTTTAGAGATGCCCTTTAATGTAGGTCCGATACATTTAGTTTATCTTCTTTAGCCATGCAAAATGTGTAATTTCTCCCAAATAATTAACAAAAGTCAACTCAAATTGTTATAAAAATCCAATGGTCATAGAAGAAAAAAAAAACAATCCAATAGTTATCCATCGGCTAGAAAAAGAAATAAAATGGCATAAAAAACAAAGAAGGAGAGATAAAAGAAAAAAGAAAAAAAGAAAGAATAGGATGTCAAGGTCACACCCAATCTCCGATGATGACATCCTTAAAACAATCAAAGAGAACTCGACAAGATAAATTCTTGGACACCTTGAAAGGCGACCATTGAAGGCTAGAGTAAGCCACACACATTGTTTGAAGACAATGAGTGGAACAGTTGCTGGTATATTCACTGCACACGCCAACATTCCATCCATTTTGGTATGGCCTTAATAACTAGAAACTTAACATTTCAAACGCTGACTCAATCTCAACTCACGTTAGTTTGTCCAATCTTGTCTTGACGCACAACTTTATGTATTTTTTTCATGTTTTAAGGAGTCACATACATAAGTTTTTTTATATGCAAATACTCATCTCTTATGCAGACACATTCATAATACATAAAAAGAAAACATTAATTTTGTAAAATAAGTAAGCTTTCTTGCCCTTTACATATGCCAGGTAAATCTTTCAAACATATTTATTTAAAAGACTTAAAGGGGCAAATGATAGTACAAACAATTTTTTTAAGAAACTTTTCCAACCATTTAGGCCTCAAATGATTAAAGATGGCCCTTAATACATGTCTCATGCATTTAGCTTCTCTTCTCTAACCATGTAAAATGTGCAATTCTATCAAATAATAAACAAAAGTCAACCTATATCATTATAAAAATACAATGATCATGGAAAAAAAAACAAAAACAATCCAATGGCTAGAAAAAGAAATAAAATGGCACAAAAAGATAAGGAAGGAGAGAGAAAAGGAAAGGAAAGAAAGAAAAAATGGGATGCTAAGGTCACACTTAAACTTTGATGCTGACACCCTTAGTACTATAAAAAAAATATTGACAAGATGAATCTATTGACATTTGAAAGGTCACCATTGAAGGCTCTAGTAGGTCACACGAGCTACCTGAAAGCGGTGGCTAGTCCACTCATTGGCACGTGCATGCCAACATTTTATGCACTTAGGTATGGCCTAAACAGTTAGAAAATTGGCATTTCATACCTCAAATCAATCTCGACTCATATTAGTTTGTCTAATATTGCCCCGACGCATAACTTTATGCGTTACTTTCAAGTTTCTAAGAGTTGCACACACAAACTTTTCATGCATATAATTTTTTCATGCACACATTACTTTTTTCTATGTAGTGGAAGCACCACTTTTCTAGCCAATGGTTATTTTCTGGTAATGTAACTAGCCAACATCTCCACCAATGACATGCATGGCATGACCCTTAACTTTTTAAGAAAATATTACCATGAGTATCTCCATCAATATAAAGTATGGCCCAACATCCGATAATTCAACGTTGTATGAAAATATTGTCCTTCTCCATAAAATAGGTTCAAGGAATTGGTTTATAAATACCTCAATCATAAGTAAGAATGCATAAGTCCTAGACTTCATACACAGACTTCAAGAGACAAAAACAGTATTACACATGGATTTTCTTCTTATTCTCAACAACTTCATTTTATTTTCTCTTCCTACATTTATGAACTTAAATATCATAATGTATTATGTGAGTACAAAGCCAATGGTTATTTTTTAGTACTGTAAATAGCCAACGTCTCTATCAACAAAACACATAGCACAACTCTCAACTTTCTAAGAAAATATTACCACCAATAAATCCACCAATGGTAAGCATGACCTAACATCTGATAATTTAATTTCCTAGGAAAATATTGTCCTTTTCCATGAAACTCAAGGAATGGTTGTACTAATACCAAGTCATAGGTAAGAATGCATAAGTCCTGGATTCCATACACAAATTTCATGAGAGAGAAATGGTCTCACATGAATTTTCTCCTAATTCCCATTCCCATTCCCAATCATTTCATTTTGTTTTCTCTTTTTTTATATTATTTTCTCTTTCAACATTTATGAATTTAAACATATGAATATTCCTTGTAAGTACAAGTAGTGTTTAAAAAAAAAGTCCAAACTAGAGATAAAAAACTTACATTACCTTGGACTTAGGTCTGACACACATGCTAGACTTATGTCACCTTGGACTTCGCTGACTGCATCTTATTGTCACAATCTTCGCCACATCCACAAGCTTTGGACTCAAGATTCTTAGGGGAAAACTTATGTAACAAAGTTAGGCAACACTCAACCTGCCTAAAACAGAAGCTAGAGAAGTGATGATCTAAACTCGAAGACTTTTGTGTTTAACGAGATAGAACATTCCTCGAAGAGAGGTTTTTTAAACAAACTCTCCCATCAACTTTAGCTTTAAAATCCTCAATGATATAAGCATCTTTCAACCTACACAATATATAAAAGTACATTGAAAAATGAATATTACAATAAAAACAATCAAAAATAACCAAGAAACATAACCAAGTTCAAGTGTGCATCACATATGAATAACTTGTAAACCTTACATTTCTCCAAGTTTTATGTCCTTTAGTTCCACTGTAACCAAGACCTTGTTTGATATCTGAAATAACAAGGACCTTTAATATCCACTGTAACCAAGACCTTGTTTGATATCTGAAATGACAAGGACCTTTAATAAACAAAAAAATAGCATGGTTTAGTATCGTAAATGGCAAGATCGGAAACACTTAAAAGAACAAAACATATGAGAGAGAGAGAGAGAGAGAGCATTTACCCTGTCATTGGCTTTTTTAAGTTTGTCACAAATTAAAAAAAAACTCTAAAACTTGTGGAAATTTCAATGTAGCTTAGGAAATTTAGCTTGTTTGTTTTTATATTTCAAAAGCATTTTTGAAAAAAAATGAAATTTTTATTTATTTTTTTCTTTTTTTCAATTTTTTTTGTGTTTTTAGATCATTTTAATGTGCTACTATCAAAAATAAAATTTAAAAAATAAAAAAATTATTTAGATGTATTTCAAAGTGAAAGCACTTTGAAAAGTAATCGTTACCACAATACCAAATGGGCTCATAGATTACTGTGGATTGCTATAGTAAAATTATCATGTTGCCCTTGAGTGGAAAAGGATAAAGCCTTGAGGGTAGGGGTGTTTTGGACTTTTTCACTAACACATTGATCATTAAAAGATTATACGGGGGTGTCTGTCTTTTTAAATTTTTCAACATAGTAAAAATAATATTTTACCCCCAAAGTCAACAAAATTTAGAATTATTGATCAAGAGCTTTCTTAACTTTTCATAAGTTTCTTAACAATAAAAATATTTATTTACCTTCGGGGTCAAAATAATTGTTGAGTTGCTGGATAAGGGTTTTTTGGGGTTTTCAAATATCCATGTACAATGAAAGTACATCTTTTTAACCTTGGATAATACAAAAAAAAACTTCATACTTGGGGGTATTTTTGCACTTTCACACCAGTATTTTGTGTAATTACCAGGGTCATAAGAGGAATTTAACTCTAAAACCTATGAGAGTTTCATTGTAGCTCAGGAAATAAACTATTATGAATTGCTACAGTGAAATTATCATGTTGCCCTAAAGTTGAAAAGGATGAAACCTTAAGAGTAAAGTTGTTTTGATCCTTTTCACTAGCCCATTGGTCATCATGTGGGGGGTGTTTATGTCTTTTAAAATTTTTTAGTACAGTAAAATAACTTTTTACCCTAAAAGTCAACAAAATCTAGAACTGTTAACCAAGAACTTTCTTGACTTTTCATAAGTTTCTTAATAATAAAAATACTTATTTGCCTTCGGTATCAAAAAAATTGTTGGGTTGCTAGGTAAAGGGTTTTTGAGGTTTTCAATTATCCATGGATAATGAAAATACGTTTTTAACCTTAAAAAAGGATAAGAAATAAGCTTTGCATTTTAGGGTATTTTTGTACTTTCACCTGGTATTTTGTGTAACTGTTAGGGTCGTGGGGGACATTTTGATATTTTCACATTGTTTGGAAATAAGCTTTGTATTTGGGGATATTTTTTAACATGCGCTAGTGAGTGATTGACGTCTGGGCCATTCAAGTGGGTGTATGATGCCACTTGGTGGCCAAAATTAGTTTTTCGCTATCTATCTAGATACGCCACTGTGTCCTCTTCCATATAAAGTGGCATGTGGCAGTTTACGGTGGTTGGATTGTCACCGATGATCATTTGATTTTTTTCAACTTTCTTTTCTCTCTCCTAACATGTAATATATAATATTATCCTCTTTGTTTCTTACTTTTCAATTTCAATCCTCATTCTTTTAATTTTTTATTTCATTTATAGAAGTTTTTCTCTTTTCAATTTAGTCATTCAATTACAATTTCCCCCATATATATATATATATATATATATATATATATATATATATATATATATATATATATAAAAAATTTCAGTCCTTATTCTTTTAATTTCTTATTTTGTTCTTATTCCTTTTATAAAAGTGTTTTTTTTCAATTTTTTCCTTTAATTGTAATTTCTCATATGTTTTTTTTTCATTTTGGTCCTCATTTTTTTATAAAAAATTTCCTTTCCACTTTTGTTGAATTTTGTTTTCTTTCAATTTCATCCTTTAATCAATTTTTTTGTTAATTTATTTTTTTAATTTGACCCTCATTGTCTTTATTTGTTTTTATTTTATTAAAACTATTTTCAATTCAATTTAACCTTTCAATTGAAAATTTATACCCCTCTAATTAATATTTTTTTTTCACCTTTATTTTGTTTAGATATTTTGTGTGATTGATTTTTTTATGGTTTCATTTTTTGATATTTAATTTGTTGGGATTCGGCTTTGTACGATCTTATCGTTCTGCATTATTTTTTTTAATATTGATTTTGTGATTATCTTCAAGTTTTTTCTATGGGTTTATCACGATCTCGTGATCTAAATCACGAGTTTTGCATGCCTTTTTTAATATAATTTTTTTTAGTTGTTCTATTTTTGTTTGATTTTTCAAGATATTATTATAATTTATTTATAATTGTTTTATATAAATAAAATTTATTTTTAAAAATAAAAAATATTTATTTTTAAATAATATTGTCGATGTGTTTGGCGTCATGTAACATTTTTTATAATATGAATTTATTTAATCAGTTTCATTTATATTTATCTTTTAAGTTATGAATTTGATTTATTTTTTATTGATTTAAATAAATAAATTCAGTAAGTATAGTTATATAATATAATTGTAGTTATATAATATAATTGATTATATGTAGATTCTTTTTTTTTAGTTATTATTAATAAATATATATTTTTAAAAATATATATATAACTCGGGACAAAATACCGGTAGATAATCCCTCCCGACCACATTGTCTTTGCAAGAGAAATCCCCATCAAAACCATCCCTATGGACACCACTTTCTTCCACACTTTCCTCAAACCTCTGTTGAATGCCCAAATGCTTTGCGTGACCGTATAAATACAATAAATTGGTCGTGACACTCACATCTTTCATCTTCACAACCGCAGGTTGTCTCACAATCAAACACCCTTAATCGACCAAATTTTATGCAATTCTCAACTCAATTATTAGCAGGAATTTTTATTTTTTTTGTAAATTTGGAAGGGAGAAGAAAAAAACTAGCAACGGCAAGTCGTTTAAGAGCACGGCGTTGATTGGAAGAGATTCCAGTAGACGTAGTGTCGTAAAGACCGACAAAGGAACCCCTAAGGTGCTCTTTGGCTACAATTTTCAAGTAGAGCTTCTCGGCGTCTTCAAAACGCTTGATTTTGTCATCATCGGGGCTAAACGGCATGTCGTTCCC
>Ga0325414_1008804_pt1 | contig 10672 bp, 3 predicted proteins | sample PopdelMetagenome_8_FD_206183 | JGI IMG/M metagenome (GOLD analysis project Ga0325414, IMG submission 206183) | Populus deltoides microbial communities from Bellville, Georgia, United States - Leaf-PdKOR-R3 | ecosystem: Host-associated > Plants > Phyllosphere > Phylloplane/Leaf | place: USA...
GGGCAATCTCTATTGGCATCTTTTAGAGGCTTTTGGTATTATATTACCCTTATCAATGACTTCAACGGAAAGGTATGACTTTACTTCTTGAGAAATAAATATGATGTGTCTGATACATTAAAAAAATAAAAGGCCATGGTTAAAATAATAACAAACTTTAAGTTAAAATTCTTGTAGTCTAATAATAGAAGCCTTAAAATATACTAAGCTACTAATGGTATTAGGATAAAGAAGACCATTCCAGACACACTATATTATAATGGTGTTGTCTAATACATGAACATGATCATCAATGAACATGCCAAAAATATGAGGTTATATTTTGGGTTACCTTCAATATTCTAGGCTGATGTAGTTATAGTCTACTTGATCAATTGTGGACTATCAGTTCCGTTAGAATATAAATTAATTGAGAAAATATAAAGAGGAAAAGATGTACAACTTTCTCACCTAAAGTTTTTTAGGTGTTCTTTTTATGTTTAGGTCAATTTTGATTCTCATAATAAACTTGATGCCAAATCTAAGAAATGTTTCTTTATTGCTTATTGTGATAAGCCATTTAGATTCTGGTTTTGAAATGATTAGAATAAGAAGATAATAAAAAATAAAAATGTGATGTTTAATAATAAAGCTCTATATAAAGATAAAATTAGTGTAGAAACATATGCAACTAATACAAATCTATAAAAGTTTGAGTTATAAGTTAGGATGCTCTTTATGAGATAGCAGTGTAAAGTAAAAACTAGAATGATTTATAGAAAGAATCAAACACATTTTAACTCATTTTTCCAATAATAGATGCAAGACTATATGAACATGTTGTTTATGCTCATATGCCTTCTACAATAGTGAAACCTCTATAACAACTCATACTCTCTCTAAATTATATTTTGCTAACTGATACTTCTAAACCATAAACCTATAAAGAAACCTTGCAAGATAAAAAATCAAGTAAGTGAGAGTTAGCTATGAAATATGAGATAGATTCCCTGTTAAGAAATCAAACATAGGAGCTAATCGAACTACCTGCAAAAAAGAACAATTTGCACAATAAGTGAGTTTATAAGGTGAAGACCAAACATGACGACAATAAATGGTTCAAGGCTAAACTTATTGTGAAAAAGGTATTAATTACTCTAATATATTTTCTCTAGTTGTGAAGCTTACATAACTCAGACTAGTTCTAAGGATAATGGTTGGAAAAAACTTGCATCTTTAATAGCTAGATGGCAAAAAAAAATTCCTTCATGGTGATTTTGAGAGAAAAAACATTTATATGCATCAATAAAAAGGATTCAAAGTAAAAGAAAAGGAGAGTCTTATTTGTAAACTAAAAAAAAATTTATAGAATTTGAAGCAATTTCTAAGATAGTTGTACAATAAGTTTGACAACTTCATAAGTAGTTATATGTATATTAGATGTTAGACAAATCACTATTATTGTGTCAAGCATTTTAACAACTTTGATATCATCCTATTATTATATATGGATGATATGGTTATTCTGTGTTAAGAATTAAAAAGATTAACAACATGAACAAATAATTTTCAAAGTAGTTTAGGATTAAGGATTTGGGAGCTGCAAATGAAATTCTTGGCACAAAAATTATTTGGGAAAGAGTTGAAGGCATAGTAAAGCTTTCATTAAAAAAACTATATAAAAATGGTTCTTAGCATATTTAATATAAATAATTTTAAACTTGTGAGTACACCTCTAGAAAGTCATTTAAGACTCACTAAGGATTAGTCATCGTAAACTAAACAAGAATGTGATTACATGGCTAAGGTCCTTTTTACCTCAATTATTGGTTCTCTGATGTATATTAGGTTTGTACCAAAGTAGACATCTCCCATGTAGTAGAAATTACGGGCTGATACATGAGCAACCCAAGAAGACAACATTGAAAGACGATGAAATAGATTATGACATACTTTAAAGGTTCCTCTGATACTTGTCTTAGTTTCACAGCTAGTTAATGTTAATAGTAGAAAGAGTATTACATGGTTTATGTACACTTTAGGTGGTATGACTGTCTCCTAGAGTTCTACTTTGTAGAAGACTATTTCTTTTTCAATCATAAAAGCTGAGTATATTGTAGTATCATAATATATAAAAGAGATGATATGGTTATATAGTTTCTTGAAAGAATTGTGTAAAGATAATGAGAAGAGTACTCTTTACAATGATAGTTAAAGTGCAATTTTCTTGATAAAAATCCCGCATTCCACTCCAGAACTAAGCATATTCAAATTATATATCACTTTATCAAAAATCTTCATGATGATGAATAATTGATGCTTGGAAAGTTTTATGAAAGCAAAAATCTAGCAGACATGTTAAATAAAAGAATTATACTTTACAAACTAAAGTTATGTAAAACTTTAGTAGGTTTTTAAGGTTAAAAGATAAACATGGTGTCGTTTGTCTTCAAGTAAGAGATTGTTGTGTATGGAGACAAAAAGAAGCACACATCCATCTACAAATCAAGTTAGAAAAGAAAGGAATATTTTAGTGCTGCAAATTAGGATGGAAATGAGGGAAGATTTTTTATGGTTTGTTTTCCAAATTACTAGGAGAAGTCACTGATGAAAATAGGATGAATGTTCCTTATTTCAATTATAAATAGAGATTTATAAGAGTAGAAAAGCACATAACAATAATACACTTAAAGTAAGAGAGAAGTGAGGAATTAAAAAAATCTTAAAGTTCAGTTTAGAGAAGTCTTCTTCTTCTTCATTGTTATAAATTATAGTTTTTTTCTCTATCTAGTAAAATTATTAGCTTTGTGAACATAGGCAACTCTCGAACCATGTTAATAATCATATTCTTGATTTAAAGGATCAATCTCATGTCATAATATATGGTTGCTACCCAAGAATTTTATTTTAACATCCATTGCAACTAGCAACAGAAAATAAAATGTCACTCTATTTAAAATAAATGCTATCTGCGGGGAAAACTCTCTTATATACTACATCAAACTTCCTAAAGATCTATTATGATCTTATAATCAAGGGAATAACTTCTCATGTCTCAATGCATCTAGTGGTAAAACCAATACTTAACCACCTAAGAATTGATTAAAGATAGTTCAACAAAGGTGGGACAAAATAAGAGAAACAATACAAAAGAGAGGTGTTCCAAAATTTCCTTTGAATTTCAAAATTCAAAGTTTAGGTGCTCAAAAGTGTTTCTATTTCATTCAGACTTTTGGTATTTCAAGGATAATCTCCATTAATGAACTTATTGACAATTTTCACTTATGTTTTCCTCTGTTAATATTAAAGAAGCAATCAAAATGTGCATTGTGGCATAGATTTGTTTGCCTAATAAAAAGAGAAGTTTCAACCCAAACTTAGAGAACGAAGTAAGTAAAGCATGCTTTATATATTGTCTAAATTCACTTCTTAAATACTTGGTTTTCATAGTGCATCTCCTTAACATGTATAACATTGAAGAAAAAGTTTTGATTGGATCACTACTAGAAAATTAAAAAATAACAATGATATATTTCATCCATCTATAGGGAATATCCCATCAGCATTGAAAAATGCCAACAAAAACAGTGATGGAATACTACTGTAAAAAAATAACTCGTTAGATTTTTCATTTCATTAACAATTTCATCGGTATTTTCCAATACTAATGGAATATTCACACTTAAAAATAAGCTTTTATTGCCAATTTTCTATCAGTAATTCCATTGCCATTTATTTTTCTAATATAAAATTTCATCAGCGATCCCATCACCGAGTTACTACACATTCTGTAAGATTTACCAAAAGTTTCTAAGTGGGTTGGAATATTTTGATGGAATTTTTGACAGAAATGTCAATAAAATATTGATTTCATATGCGATTCCATTCCATTGGAGATTTTTTTTTATGATCCCTAAGACAATAATTTCTTACTTTTAATAAATCCACGCCCATAAATAGTGCAAATTTATATACAATAAACCCATGACAAAAAGCATCAAAGGTGAAGTATACCCATAACAATCTTCAATCACAAATAATGTAAATTCATCTCCAAAAATTGACTTATATAAATTTCAAAATGAATAATGCTAAATAGGAAGAACTATAAGTTTTCATAGTTGGAAGATTTAATTAGAAAATTCATATAAATAGTGCACAACAATAAGATAGATAGAATTCCATACACAAACATGTAAAAAAAAAAAGTAGAAAAGAATAATAAAAAATACCGATAGAAAACTACTCAAATTCCAATTAAAGTACAATAAGATCAACAAGGTGAAGTACACATGGTACATCATATTTGAGGTGCTGAAAGAAAAGGTGGACGAGAAGGAAAAGATTGAACCAGAAGGTTCGAAAGCAGGAGGATAAATCCAATTTTTATTGGGTCTATCACTTGTGGCAACCTCCAACCACATTTGAGGATCATGAGGAGGATTGGTGGAAGTGTCTTTGACAAATTTTTCAACCATATTAGCATTATATCTCTTCTATAAAAAAAATTAATTTTTGAATTTCAGTTACATTTTATATTATTGATGCGAATAAATAATCTTAAATTAATGATGACTATCAAAACACTTACAATGAACACTTCCACTCTTTTATTGACACACCTTTTCTCCCTATCCCTATTTTTTATATCAATTTAATTATATAACTGCATTGGAGTCAGTTATCAATGCAATTGTTTTTCCTGTAAATTAAATAGTTTGTTAGAAGTCTCACTAATAAACACATAATTAAAAATTCAATAATAATAATAAAATATATCACAATAAACTTTTACTAGGCATTTTGCATAATGGTTAAACAAAATCGCTCCTCCATTATGCTTGTTTATCGAACTATGAGTTTCTTTATTTTGATTGTGTTTATCAAATTTTGAGCGCTTTGTAAAACTTTCTAATACCACAAATTCAAGAAACATTGTCCAATTATGGTATGTGACATACTTTGGTTTATACCATTTCCATATCTCTATGTCATTCTAAGTGGCTTTCTTTATTGCTCTTGCATGCATCATACCAAAAACCATATAACCTGATACAACTAATAAAAAATAGGTTTTGAATAATTTAACATTAAAATAACATTTAATTATAAGAAAATATTGAATATTGGCTCTTTAAACTTACCTAGTTGCATTTTGGTTTTTCAATACTCTCCTCACAAGCGCCTCAATTTTGTCATTCGATTAAAAAAAAATCTCTTAATTGATTTAATACATGAATTAGTTTTCATAATTTTAAAAACTAGTTACTCAAATATGAAATTATTTATCTAACCTTAAACTTTCTTTGCAAAGCATCTATCTTATACATCCATTCATGACAGTTACCAAATTGACTTTATTAAAACAATGGTTCTTCAAATGACCACTTCATCGTAGATATGATGAAGCAACTTCAACATTGGTAAACCTAAAAATTAATTTAAGGAAGACATTTTCATATATTTATAAAACTTAAAATAACTTAAAAACAAAACATTATGAGACAAAACATTTACATTGAGAGGTCACCCTTCTATTCTGTTAACTAGTCTCTTATAGTGGGCTCTATAATGACAGAATCCTTGATTTATTCTCAATGGTTGAGCCTTAGTCGTTAACTTTTATATTAAGTTTCTCTTCATAATCCTCCCATGGATTCATGGCATAATCATTGATACTACTACTTGATGAAGTAGAGCATTCTTGTTGAACTTGAACTTGTTTTTTCTTGAAAACATGGTACCTAAAAAGAGAGAATAAACATAAATTATAAAAATATACAAAAGAATTATCCAACAAATATAAATATAACAAATTCAACTATTTATTAAAAATAAATCACAATTAACCAATTCAAACCAAATAATTACTTAATCATCCACCATTTCTTTAATCGCAAATTAACTCAATTCTTTCAATATAGAAAAATATAATTCATAATCCAATAATTATCAAACACTTCAAAAGTTGAAACATAATTAATCCTTAATTGTTATCAGTTCCACACAAAATCAAATTTCCTTAAATTTTTACCTAAACCATAAAATTGACAAAAAAATAATTGTTACAAAACTAACTACTCATTATTTATTCAGTTCAAGAATAAATAAAACCAATTATTACTCTAATTATTATCAATTACACATTAATTTAACTAAATCGTAAAATTTCAATAAAATTCTAAATTTACTAAAATTAATTGTACCCATCTAATTATCTATAATTTCTTCAATTTAAACTTATTCAACCGAAATGAATACCTTTAATTTTTATCAATTCCACACAAAATTATTTCCCCTTAAATTTTCAACATAACCATAAAATTGACAAAAAAAAATAATTGGTATCCATTAAATTACTAGTTATTTCATCAATTCTAACACATCTAAGTAACAAAATTACACTCAATTTTATCAAGTGACAAATTACATCCATTTCCTCCAAATCTTAAACAAACCCTAAAATACATATCATATATTAATACAACAAAATTATCATTATAAAACAAATAAAATACTTAAATATTCATGAAAACTATAAATATTACAAACAAATTTTAATAAATTAACTTAAAATATAAATGAGTGGGTTTGCTTACTTGGTGGATGAGAAATGGAATAAAAGGAGAGAAGCTTAGGCATTTGAAGAGATGTTGTGTCAGTGTTAGGAAGTTGTGGTGGTCGGATTTGTGGAGCTTGTGAAGGTGACCGTTAGAATTTTTGAGTCAAAGGGTTGTTGATTCTTTCGAAAGAAGAAGATGAAATGTGTTGTGGAGAGGACTGTTGGGTTTGAACTTCTCTTAATATCATCAATGAGATTTTCGTCACATGTCATTAATGTCGATAGAATTGTCGATGATTTTTTTTGTTTCTGTTTTTTGTCTTAAGCTACTGGCAAAATGTTTTATCACAGTTCTCATCGGTTTCTCATCGATAAACCATGATGAAATATTTATCGTGGTGTATTTGTTTTTGTTTTTTTATTTTTAATTTTAATTTTCTAGTAGTGAATATTCACGAGTACGAGGGAAAATAATTTAAACTTGGCAACAAATTCCTTACATCTTAAAAGGATTGATGTAGAATTTTTTTAGAAAAGTTAAAATTTTCTATAATAAAGAAGATTTTTTCATTTAGTAAAATTGATTGATTAGTAATACTGGCTTGAAAGCAGGCTAATTTAAACTTGGCAACAAATTCCTTACATCTTAAAAGGATTGATGTAGAATTTTTTTAGAAAAGTTAAAATTTTCTATAATAAAGAAGATTTTTTCATTTAGTAAAATTAATTGATTAGTCATACTGGCTTGAAAGCGAGCTCAAAGAATCAACCTTAGTGAATTTTTATTATTGTGTGTGTGTAAACACACATATATTACTGTATTGCTGCCGAGCAATTGAGTAAAAATAAAAATGAGTGGATGGTTAGGAACATCAAAATACATAAAAGATTAGTAATAGAATTATTTAAAATAAAATAATATAAATAAATATTATCATTAATGGTTTTTATTTAATTTAGGAACTCCTATATTAACTATATAATTATTTATTAAGATTTTTTTTTCTTTTAAGGATTATGATTTTGACCTATTACTATTAAAAATAGGTATATATATGAGACCATTTAGAGTTTTTCTTAGTGCCTGTTTGTTTCTGCGTTTCAAAAGCTAGTAATTTAATCATGAATGCCTACTAACTTACTATTTGATATTAATATCCATCACCACATAGTTAGTCTTCTACCTTATTGAAGTTACTATAAATATTAATAACTTAGGCAATAACTTAGCCAATTTATTCATCAAACCTAGTAATATTTCCACTAAGATTTATTACACCAACAACCTTTGTCCACGTATCCCATCTGATTCAGTGAGCATTTGGAAACGCGGTTGTACCCGTGTTTCCAAAAAAATTTAATTTTTTTTTGTGTTTTGGATCGTTTTTACATACTAATCTCAAAATTATTTTTAAAAAATAAAAAATATATTATTTTAATATATTTTAGTATAAAAAATACTTTAAAAAATAATCATAATTATACTCTCAATCAAACCGTAGTGTGATTATTGACAACAACATTGTATATTTAGAGTTTCTCAGGTATAAGGAAAGTGATACAAATGTTTCACAAAATTCTATGACACGATGTATCGTGACCATTGATTTTTTTTTTTTTTCTAGCTTATCTTGTCTTTTTGTTATGTTTTTATTTTTAATCACAGGCTCTAAGTATTAAATATTATACTATAATTCTTTTTATTTCCACAGGTAAACCTGATCTATTAACTAGATCTATGATCCTTGTATGTAAGCTATGCTTAATACACTGTTCATTTTCAATTTTCCAGAGGAGTATGTTTTCTTTAGGATTCTAAATTTGATAACTATATTTATAAAGTGTTGCCTTCAACAATAAATGTTTCTTTTCCTTTGAGTTCTCTCCAATGTTTTATTTTGTTTATTAACTCTAATTGTTAATGTTCTTATGCTTGTAAAATTTATATTATAATTTTTTAATGTCTTTCAATTACATTTATTTTTAAATTATCAATTTTATTTAGTACTCTAATTAACAAATTTACAAGTTTTTTTTTTTTTATCTCAGCTAGACTGTGTATTATATGTTCAAATCTAGATAATTTACAAGAGATATTATAGTCTTGGTGGCTAACACAACTTTATTTTTCGGGGTATCTACTTGTTTTTTCAATATGATCAATCACACAATTATATAATTAAAAGATCAAAGTATAGTTTTTCATTTTGTGTGTTGCAAATCTATGTTATGAGCATAATTATCAAACTCGACCCTGCTTGATGGTCATTATAGCTCGTTCGAGTTTGTTTTTAAAGTGTATTGGAAGTTGATTTAATCAAATTTAAGTGATTCGATTAAAATCTGGAAGCTCGGTCAACAATTAATTTTTTTTGTTTTAAATGACATTATTTTTTGAAAAAAAAAACTCAATAAGCTCAAGTCAATTCATCAATTCAAGGGTTAAAACCTATTCTTGTAACAGTCGCAACCCAACTTGGAGCCTATTGTTGTAACAATTGTTATGAGAAGAAGATAGGGTCGCTTTTTCGTAAAAGTAACGATAACATTAATCACCAATTTGAACAATGAGGTACCAAATCTAGATTGCCGAAACTTTAACTAGACATCATCAGTGTCCTTCCATTTGTGTGGGAATTGTCGATCACGTGACCTATGCATTAAAGATGAAACACAACATGTTCAGAAGTTCAGATGATGATGGCGTCAGGTTGGATGTTTTTGGAAGGAACCCTAACTCATAACTTCCTAAACTTTGAGGCCCCCCATCAGAAGAAACGGATAAATTAGCATACGGTGCATATGCAATAATGCCCCATTACTAGACCAACCAATAAATAGTATAGCTCTACTCAAGTCTTTTTTTCCTTTGCCCTATGTGTGGATGACGTTGATGTCTGAAATTTAGCAATAATGGACATGCAGATCCGCAATAATGGAAAACTTGAAATGGGTCTTCCTTTCTTTGCTCTAGTCAATTTTCACATTGTACATTTGTTTGTGTCAAGGATATTAAGGAAATCAACGTAGGATATATATACTAGTATATTTACTTAGACTCCACTGCGGATCAAATTTTTTTTTCTAAACTAAAAAAAAATATTAAGTATAAAGATGTTTCAAATTAAACTGTGTAAGAATTAATTCAAAGTGAATTATTCAATTTAATAGTTGTCAAACCCGTGGCGCTTGGGTCTGGTGTGTTTGCGAGACTCAAGTACATTGGATCTGGCGTAGTTGCCAAACCCAAGGTGTTTGGGTCTGGCAAACACGCTAGACGTAAGCTACTCTTTTTTTTTTAATCTTTTCTTAGGCTAGAAGTTTTATTTTGCTATACATGGAAATTGAAAAAAAAAAACCGAAACACCCTTATCCAACAACCTATCTTTTTTTTCTTATCTTAGGGGCAAACAAATATTTTTACTATTACAAATATTGTAAAAAGCCAAGAAAGCTTTTAGTCAACAATTTTAAATTTTTACTATTACGAATATTGGTTTGTTCATTACCCTCTAATTTGAGAAAGGGAGATAGGATATAAAGGAAATCAAACATGTACTTCCTACAAACTAAGGCTATTTGATTTTCAAACTTGTTTTCTGTTATTGTAATATGACCTCAATTGTTAATATAATTCAAAGAAAATATAAAATTCATTAACTTATCAACAATTCAATGGAATGTGTAATCCATCATAATTCAACCGTATTTATGCTCTATTACATGAACATGTGTGCGTATTTAACTATATTATTAGTCGATTCCAACAATATATATAAAATCCCTAATTCAGAAACTTGTCCTAAATTAAATGCAACACATAATTAATTAAAATAATTAATTTAATTTATTTTCATATTCAACTATATTAAATAAACCATAAATGATTGTATTTTTAACTAATTTATCAACCCTAAATTATTTGATTCAACAAACCCTAAATTCACTATAAACTCTAAATTCAACTTAAACAATTATTTGATTTAAACAAAACCAAATACAAATTAATAGCATTGTAGTATGTTTACCTTAGTTATAGGATTACAATAAGGGCTGAGGCGGCGATAATGGTGATGGCAGCAAAGGTAGTAAAGGAAATTATGGATTTTCAACATAAAAACATCAAAGGAT
>Ga0325414_1008805_pt1 | contig 10671 bp, 8 predicted proteins | sample PopdelMetagenome_8_FD_206183 | JGI IMG/M metagenome (GOLD analysis project Ga0325414, IMG submission 206183) | Populus deltoides microbial communities from Bellville, Georgia, United States - Leaf-PdKOR-R3 | ecosystem: Host-associated > Plants > Phyllosphere > Phylloplane/Leaf | place: USA...
TTTAATAAAAATGTTTAATAAAAATGCTAAATTAAGGTTTAATAAAAATGCTAAATTAAGGTTTGAGGCCATGAGAAAGATTTGGGCTGAAATGAATATGATACTTAAAATGCTGTCACGTAGATTTTTGAAACAATTGGGTAAACTATAAGCTCCATCATATCATATGAACACTATACATTTCCACTGTCATTTTACAACATCTGAAGCAGGACAAATCCCACTTTCTGCTATTATTACGAATGAAATGAGAGACTCATGAGAATGATAATACACAGTATACAGCTGTTCTTCTCCCTACTTCATCTTCTCTGTATATATAAGTTGAACTAAAAAAAAGAATAAAGGAGTGTTTTTGTAGTTTCTGCACAATAATTGCATGCCACCAAATGTAAGGCTTAGGCACTGGGGCACAGCAGCCAGCTCAACTTCTTGACCCCTTTGGAATTCATGGGCCAAAGACGAGGGGCGAGAAGTTCAAAACAAAGATCCACACGAAAACACACATTCAATCTACAGCCTGCAAGCTTCACCCCACCGCATGTTCTGATTGAAGGTTGTCAATTCAGACATTCGTTATCAACATTACTAGCCAAACTTCCTGACGAGCGAGTCCTGATGAATGCTAGTTTAATTACAGTCCAATCCACATTCCTCCAGAAGTGGACCATTGGACTTGGCCAAGAATGGATCGATCCGAACCCACAAAAGGGAGAAGATTGAAGCAAGCAAAATTGACCAGACAATAATGATTGTGGGAGTTCTGTTCTGTCGGCCGAGTAACCCTTTCAGGAAAGGGTACAGGTGAACTATCACCCAGAATGCAAAGAAAAGCTTACCAAACAAAGGCCCCCATGACTCGTAGCCATTGTTTATAGCATTTGAGACACCAGCCACGACTCCAACCAGGTTTATTATCAGCAATGTTGTTGGTGGGATGAGTAACGTGGTCCACTTAAATGCGTACAGCTCTGAGAACTCATCGTCATCTCCTCCTTTAGACGTCACAGTGAAGTTCGTATCAACACCAGCTAGAACCTTTAAAAGCCCCTGGAATACTGCAAATAGATGCGCTGATACCCCTCCAATCACCCAAAATTGTTCGTTTCTCCACCATTCATCGATACCAACTCCACTCCATCTCATTTCCAGAATACTTGTTGCGAAAATACAAATGAAAAGAGACAGAAACCACAAGCTGGCAGCATTGCTGAGCTGCAAGTTGAACAAAAGATTAGATTAATAAATAAATCTAATACACAAACTTAATAGTTTGTGCTCGTACTGTTCGTGTTTCACATAGTTTCCTGTGGCTATAAATGGCATACCTCTGGAGTGATAAATTTCCCGGTAAGCAAGCACACTGCAGGAAGAGTACAATATGCCAGTAGAGGAATAGATGTCAAAGGATAAACAGTAGCGTTTATGTAAGACAGACGCTCCAACCACTTCAACCCCCCTCCATATCCATACCAAAGTGGACAGTGCCTGCTCAAAAATATCTCAACAGATCCAAGAGCCCATCGAAGGACCTGGTGTAGACGATCAGAAAGATTAATGGGCGCCGAACCTTTAAATGCTGGCCTAGCAGGAATACAATATATTGATCTCCATCCATGACAATGCATTTTAAAGCCTGTCAATATATCCTCCGTAACTGAACCATAAATCCACCCTACCTGGGGAACAGAAGCAAATTTATGATTAGCTAAACCCAACTGTCATAATGATTATGCAAGAGAAAGGTCTGAACCCCACAAAAAAATCTAAACATTCCTTTTACCTCTTTGCCCCATTCTGTTTTATCTTCGTAGCCACAGCTAATGACATGGATGGCTTCTTTGAGCAGGGATGCAGGGCTGGCACTTTTCAGTGTGCCGCCATCCTCTAGTAGGGTAGATGCTACAAACACCGAAGATTGTCCGAACTTATTTTCCAATTTCTTCTCAGATGTTACAGCCACGTTTTCGGTTTCAATTCCTGAATTCAAGTTTTTCCAGTTTAGGAGACAAAATTATCGATCCAACAGGAATATCATTCAGGGCCTCAAGCAGAGAAAAGAAACAAAATGAATCCAACAACAAAAATTAAGTGCTACGAAAAGCTTGCAGACTATTACATTAAACTTTCTTCAACAAGCAGCACACAAACAAATGAGGAGTCATGTAGAACTTAGTTTTAAAATTACCCTGAAAGCACTGAGCAGTTCCTAACAGTACATGTCTCAGTAGTCCTTTACTTTGCACTATGGAATCAGCTTTACCAATGAAAAAGGGTATCTCGTTTGCATTCTAGAATCAGCCTTTGCTAACTACAAACTGAAAGCTGACAAACTAGGCGGATACGTAAAGGATATTCTTTCTTTTCCATCACTTTGACAAGTAGAAAAAATATTGGCAATCTTAAGGAAATTGATCAGCATATAAAATACCAAAGTGGGAAATCATAGCCAAGTTCAGTAACATAAGATACGCAGCCCAAGTGGTTTTTTTAGCTCAATTTAAACCTCAATGGTGAAGGAAACTAGAACTATAATTAAACCAGGATTTGAGGAGTAAATTAGTTATAAATGTTACCTTCAATGCCCTCTTCAATACCCTCCAAAGTACCCACAGGTGCAAATGTTCTAGAGTTCCTCTTCTTTAACTCGGACTTAGGTTTGTTTGTCTTCTTCTTCTTTTTCCTTCCTGAACAAAAGCATCCACAGCACCACTTAGGCAAGCAGTTGCATGTCCTCGTTGGTGGTTTCTTTGTTTTTGGAGCATCATAGCCATAAAGCGCGTGCCTTCTGAAAACACATCCAGTCCCTACATATATAGGTCCTTGAATGCCATCCAAACCTTTCATATTGATCTGCAGTGAAGGAGGAATTCTCCATTAGACAGACAAATTTCAGAAGCAATGAACAATCCAGAAGTTCTGATAAATGAATGCTTACATCAAAGAATACAGTGTTCCGGTTTGCATATCGATCATTCCTGTCAATGCCATCAAACCTCTGTGGGAACTGGACATAGCACACTCTCTTTCCAAGCAATGGATCCATCATGAAACACATTGATTCTCTAAGAGCCTTACTGTTATTGATGTAGTGATCACAATCCAAATTCAAAAGATAACGTGCATTTGATAGCACGGCAGAGACCCTGACCTGTTTGACAGATGAGCACATGAATTCAGATAAAAGTTACATCCTGATTAACTTTCATATGAACATGTGAGAAATCCTAAATCCATTTTGAGTTACTCACCAAAGCATTCATGGCCCCAGCCTTTTTGTGGTGATTAAATCCAGGTCTCTTTTCTCTGGAAACATATACCAGACGTGGTAATTCATTTCCATCTGTGTCATGCCCTCCACTTTGGCCTAGGAAAACCTATGAAGCATTGAGAAAATTTGTTTATTCAAGAATTGAATCACTATCATAAGAGCATTAAACGAGGATCAATATTCACATACCTGAATCATTCCAGGGTGATCACGAACATTATTCCCAGGCCATGGAGTACCATCCTGCATTGTCCATCCATCTTCCGGGACCTTATGTGCCTTGGCAACCAAAGCATTGACCCGAACCTTAAACTCTTCATACTCTCTCTGCAGTTGGAATAAGAAAAAGGGTCACTTTACAAACTGGAAAACAAAGATGAAAGGGGGGAGAGTGAGAAAGAGGCACAAGAAAATAAAATCTTTGATTGAAGCCTAATCACCTTCATTGCTCTTCTTTCCTTAACAAATGAAGCATCAACCTTATCTTTGAGATAATCTATCTTTTGAGCAAAATAGAACTCGGGTGCCCGAGGTTCAATGCTAAATTTCTTACAGAAGGGGACCCATTTCTTTGCAAATTCAGATGTTTCTGACAATGCCTCAAATGTCAGCATAGCAGCACCATCATCAGAAACATAACATGAAATCTTGTCAACAGGGTAATCCACTGCAAGAATGGACAGAACTGTGTTTGCAGTCACCAGAGGGGGCTCTTTTAATGGATCAACTGTACTTACATATATGTCAACTGGAGAAAGCTGAGAAGGCTGGCCTTCCTTCTCATACCTGACAAACAAGTTAGGAGCATGAGTTCACCTAATGTCTTGCCAATAGTTTAGTTGTAGGAACCGAAGCACAGGGCAGATTTCTTACCTCAGAGATAATCTATCCAGATAAGTTTCCCTGTCAATAGGGAGCCACTTTGGGAATTGATCAAGTATCCATGAAACAGCAAACCAAATCTCACAGATCACAGATATGAGCCACAACGCAAACGCATCATTCACAGGGTGTGTGACTCGATAATGGAAGAAGAACCCAAGAACGACGAGTCGAATAATGATGATCATTCGATAAGGATTGATTTGACTGGACGGAATAGGCATCTTTCGCGATAGTGGTTGCCTTGCCTCATCCATTCTGATCCACAAGGAATAATTTTTATCTCCATAATCAGTAATGTTTAAGATATCTGAAACTTAAAAATAAGCTAGGAGCAGGAATTCAAGCGGGAGAAGAGAAAGAAGAAACTAAGAGAAATTGCCACCAATATTCTACTACAGTCTATAATACCTGCCAACATTTCAGCATGAAGACTCATGTTTAAAACTTATATACTTACAGTGAAGAATGCACTATTGTTTTACATACAATTAAATTTCCTTAAAAACTAGATTAAAGCTCTTAGACATAAGGAGAGACATAGAAAAAATTCGTGATTGCGCAATCGAATCATTTAGCAAAAAGAGAAACTAATGGTAAGTATAATAATCAGTAAATCATGCCAAGTTATCTGGAAATCAGAAGAATAAAAAAGCTTAAAGACAATTAATTATGCAAGGAACTATAAAGAAAGGTCGGTACTAAGACGTACAATGGGAGATCGGGGTCATCATCATCATAGTCTCCATTTTCACGCTTCATTATCTGCAGTTTGTCCTGTTTTTGCTTCCAGCTCTCCATCCTTTCCTTCCAAGCAATACTTCCATAACCATAAGCAGCCAAGTCCTTGGAAGGATCCAACGATCTTGGTTGTGCTGCAGCAGCCAATCTCCCTTTTATTTACAAGAGAGAAAAGAAAGAAAGAAAAAAAAGCCAAGATCCCCCAATTTGCCTAAACAATTGGCTGAATAGGAATAATTACCAGGAAGAGAAGAATCTGAAAAGGGAAGGGGGTGAATCCTTTTCCCGTCACCACCGACAGGAGCCATGTATGAAGGGACCAAAGCATGTTGTTCAGGAGGAATGTCATCAACCTGCAAGTCATGAAGGGTCATTATTTCAGTACAAAGTTTGGAAAACCTTAAGACAGAACAGGAAGCAGAGCTAAGTACCATTTGACCATTAGTAAGGAGAGGGACTCGGGGCAAAGGATGATGAAGGTCGTGAGGCAAATCGGGATCATAGTGAAGCATAGATTCAGGTCCACCATGGTGCTGCATATCATGTCTGTTGCTATTCCTTCCATCGAAATTGAACTCATTTTCTAAATCATCAGTACCATCTTCTTCATCATCCCCATGGACTCTTGCACATCCTTTGAGACGCTTGAATCTGGTCTTGCATTGAGGGCAGACTTGATTTCCTTCTTTACGCTCATACTCATAACAAGTTCTGCAGATGGGGAAGGCACACTCATTGCAGGCCACGAATAGCTCTCCATCCACCGTTAGCCCTACATCATCTCCACATATGTGGCATATCTGCCTACTCACTCTCTCTAACGATCTCGGCTGCAAACAAATAAACAAGAAATATGTAGAATTAAGACAAGATAAGTTGGCATAAGAAGAAGAAGAGTATTTACAGAAAACTAGCTGCTTACAGCGAATTCTCCATCGCGACGGATAACAACAAGTTCATTCCTATTGTGAGAGCCGGCCACCAAGCCTGCACTCACTTCCATTGCAGAATATGCCGGTCTCAGAGCTGTCGACAGGAATGTAACTTTTCCTTTTCTGTTCTTTATTTATGATGCTAAAAGAGAGACAATCAAACTGCCACTCATCTTTCTTCCTTTCCCTTCTGTTTCAACAATCAACAATCAAGCAATTAATTCAAAACTCCCCCCTCAATCAAATCACAAACAAGTCTCCAAATTACTTCTCTTAATTTTATTCTATAAATAAATATCCTCAGGCACTTCAATTGATTGATTTACTAGTCCTAATACATGCCAAAGTTAAAGCAAAAAAGGTAAACTTCTCTACCACACAAAGGATCAACAATATCTTAGCTTGAGCTAAATCAAGAACACAAGTGGGAAAACCATAACTCAGCTCAAAATTAAAAACCCACATCAAGAAAACGATTAACTTCCAAGAAAATGTTGAGTCTTGTCAAGATTTTGATTCCTTACCAAGACATGGTTTCAAGAAGTAGAAGTTTTGAAATTCTGTTTTGCTAAAACAAGAAACTTAGTGGGAAATGGAGGCCAGTTAGTTACCTTTTTCTTTTACTTAAAACAGTATAATTCCCATTTTCTTATTGTATTAGCAGATTTAAATTGAAAACCAAAAAGACAACAAGGACAAGACAAGACAAAGGCTAACCTTTATGGCCCTCTCAACTCCTCTATATCCTTTGGAAATGTGAGATATTTTTAAGCACACAGACAGCAACCTAGTGGGAGCCAGGAGTATTGTCGGTAAGGAGACGTGGATAATTTTTTTGGCGTAGAAAAGAGTAGTAATCAACGGTAACAACTAGATGGAGGAGTAGACATGATGCATTACCATGCAATGCTATTATGCTACAGACATGCACCGACAGTCCTCAAGTCTGGGGTAAATTTAGAACATGGCTGGCTTGGTCTGGATCTACCTAAAGCTAAACAATCTTCTTCGTAGAATAAATAGTTCCATGAAGACTTTTTCTTGATTGGTCCTGCAACAAACAAGTCCTGCAACAACATTGATCAATCATTGGATTAGTTACAAATCAGTCCCCAATTTATATATTCATTGACGTATCGGTGTTTTTACCTTTAAATCTTATCAATTTAGGAAAAACTTGATATACAAACAAATTCATGCTTCATCGCTTTTGACGTCATGTTATGTTCAATGATAGAACACTTTGAGAAGAAAGTACTGTAAATAGAACATTTAGCATTTCTTAAACATGCTATTATTAATATCATGATTTATGAAACTATATCTATGAGTGGTAATTAAATCCTAACTGTTCAAAGAGCATTAATAATTTTTCTCAATATTCATTTACTATATTATTAATATTTTCTGGTAACAAAACAAGAAATAAATCTTAGAGAGATAAATATTATACCTCCGCTTTACTAAATACACTAAATACACTCTACTTCGCTTCGATACCCGGCTATGAGCAAACTATAATATATAAACTAACATCTGAACGAATACATTAAGCAAGAAGACATCAAAGAGAAAGAAGCACAAATGCAATTTTTTTCATAGCCGTATACTTGTAATACAACACTATAATATTATTACACAAGTAAAACTGTGACCAACCATGCCAAGGCTAGATGGATTAGAACCCTATATTCGCTGTATTTACCGAAAACAACTGATCTTCAACATCCTCTCCCTCTTCTTATTCATGCTACTGGTAAAAGAGAGAGTTTGGATGTCAAGATCAAGATAGAAAATTAAGGATGTGAAAGATCTGGTATATATCAGGAGACCAATAGCCATATACTTATAATATATATATATAAACTCGATTTTCTTGCAAGTTTGTTTAACCAATTCTCCTAACGATAGTGTGAACTATATATGACACTAACATATGAGCGAATACGTTAAGCAAAAGAGACATCAAAGAGAAATTAACAAGATTTTAAAGATGATTGGGGACTTGTTTATTAAAAAAACTATGCAAGTGAAGGACTGAGTTTATATATATATATTCCCTTAATCATTTGATCTCTCCTCCAGCTAACACCTTGGGCCCTCACTTCTCTCCATAATTAATATCGCCGGATTTGGCATTTCCTTGAAGTATTTAAACGGCAAAATAAAAAATAAAATTCAACTGCGGTTCATCTGAGGTGGCTTGATGCACTCAGCCCAGCAGAAGGATGTAGGTATCTTTAGCCGACCCCATTTTTAGTTAGAGAAAAATTATAATAAAGGGGTGGGAAAATATACAAGAGAGAGACATCCGGGATCTGTCCTGCATGCACTCACTGGAAGCCAGTGAGTCAACCTGATGACTCGAAGATGGCAGTGTCTTACTTGTCATCAAGGGTAAAAGATTTTGCAAGTTTTCACTTGCGTTTGGTAGAAGTTTTAGAAAAACACTAGTTGTTAATACCTAACTCCAAAAGGTGAGCTGGAGGCTTATATATTTTGCAGTCTTGTATATATATAGTTGTTAAATTTTATATATATATATAATTGCAGGAGTGATTCACGCAAATGACTTCATTGTCTCTTGTAATTGTTGGCTATATTCTATTTTGTTTTCAGAGCCTAATCTTGGACATGTTTCGGGTTTGTCACCATGCTTAAGCGTTGTCTGCCTTGGCCTCCTCGTTGGGAACAGTTTACAACTTTGACCAACGATGGAGGCAAGGAGAGTAATCAAGCGAGAAGGCCGAAACCACATTTACAAGACTTTTCACAATAATTATTAAACTAGATTGGATCGAATGAGGTGATGATCCGAGAAATTCGTAACCTGCAACTTGATCTTTGTTAAGTTTAAAGTTAAATTGAAAAAAAAAATGTAAAACTTAGCTAAACCAGTTGAGTTTTTAGTGATTTAATTGATTTAGTCAAACTCGATCGATAGACTAAATTAACTATAATGAATTATTTTAAAAAATAAAATAAAATCATATTATTTTAATAAAATAAATAGTTAAGATTAACCTGATAACCTACAAGTTTATCCAAAAATTCAAATAATTTTTAAACTAATCTCTAGACTTAATAATGAACTCGTTGATGAGCCAGAGTTTAATTTTTTTAAAACAAAATTTAAGCTCTATTAGTCATCCAGGTGATCGCTCATTTAGGCAACCACTAAGGTTGCCTATTTAGGCAACCTGAACTCGTGAGTTAGTCGATTAGCAACCAACTCGCTTTCCTGTTTCTTCTATATTTCTTTCTTCAATTACGTGGCAAATATCTCTATGTTTAATTCTATGAATCATTATATGATAATTTAACATGCAACACACATTTTTGTATGTGTAAGACATGCACTATATTTTATCACCAATAGTTATCCTTTTGCTACACATACTACTACTTTATATGAAGGCCAATAAAAATAAATATACTCTGTTATATTGGCATGCTAACTTCCTTTTCAATCATGTACTAAGAACAAAACTAAAGTTCGCACTAACCAATAAGCTATCTCAGTTGACCAATGATATAATTTCCTCTTCCATGAAGAAATTCTAAGCTAGGTGTATAAGTACACCTCGGTTTCACCAAATAGAGACCAACTTTAGACAGAGTTAGACATAAGCTAAATCCAAATACAAGCACATCATATATTTATTTTTATTTTTCTACACATTTTTTTCTTCTCCTTCACACGTATTAACTTAAACATCAGAGAGTTCTCTATGGATTTTTTTCAAGAACTCCTAGTGCACGATCTCAATTTCATAGCAGACCATAAAAAGCCTAAGAAATTTTGTGTAAATTTTTTTCATGACTTCATCAATAGCACTGTTTATAGAAACTAAACAAAAAATCTAGTTCATTCCCTTTCATTTTTTATCAAAAACTCTTTCCATGATAAGATTCTGCTACAAAAGATTTTAAGTTAGTAAATCACTGAGTTGACCTATCAGACTAAATTAGATTTTATATCACTAAGTTTTATAAATATTGCCCTGACAAGTACTCCTAATAAAAAAAAAAAATAAAACGATAACATTGGCAATTATATTTCTTGACTTAGTTATTCAAAACGTGAGCTAGTTACCTTCTTTGCTAGTTGTACCACCATGAAAATATCGACAAATCTACCATGTTGCTTTAGCAAATTCTGTATGGGGCATCGTAATTATGGTTCGATAAAGGTTCAAACAAGCCTAAATCTAAGAACATAGACATCGATAGATTTCTCTCTCTCTATCTCTCTCTCTCTCTCTCTCTCTATATATATATATATATATTAAGTATTAATTAACAATACTCTAAAAGGCGTGGGGAAAGCAATGTACTTATAACTTCTATAATTATAATTATAATAATATAACTTATATATAATAATTATACTTATAATAAATAATATAACTTATATATTATAATTATAATTATACTTATAATAATAATATATATTAAAATACTTGAGCTATTTTTTTTTTTGCTTTTTTTGTGTTTTTTCCTCTTAATATATATTTTTTAATTTAGTTTGGTAATGTTAAATTTTTTTTATTTAGTTATCAGATTTTCATGACACGGATCCCGAGTTTGACGGGTTAACCAGGATTTTTTTTTACTTTTTAATTAATTTTTTTCATTTAGTTTAGTTTGTTAATGTTAAATTTTTTTCCTATTTAATTATCAGACTTTCATGACACGTATCCCGAGCTTGACGGGTTAACCTGGTTTGACGGTTTAACCCAGTTAACCTGTCAATTTTTTTTTTCTATTTAGTTATCAAACTTTCATGACGCGAATCTCAGACTTGACAGGTTAACTTGGGTTGAAGGGTTAACTCAGTTAATT
>Ga0325414_1008806_pt1 | contig 10671 bp, 3 predicted proteins | sample PopdelMetagenome_8_FD_206183 | JGI IMG/M metagenome (GOLD analysis project Ga0325414, IMG submission 206183) | Populus deltoides microbial communities from Bellville, Georgia, United States - Leaf-PdKOR-R3 | ecosystem: Host-associated > Plants > Phyllosphere > Phylloplane/Leaf | place: USA...
AAAGATGTTCGATAAAGTCAAATCATACTATAATGTCAACTGTTCATGCATGGAAGCACAATGATTTTATGTACAAAAATTATAAATTGACTAGGTTAGATAATACACTATATAGTATGTGTATTTACATCATCAATGCTTAGATACTATGAGAATAATTAGATCATAAGTATAAGGTTACAAATGTTAGCATGAAGAAATTCATAGTCATAAGGTTTCTTAACTTTAAAAAGGTTAATTCAATAATAGTGACGAGCCAAGTTTAAGATTTTCAACTTATCTTGCATGATTTTGTGTTTAAGAAGATGGTTCAAACTAAATAGCTGTTATTATTGAAAAATTACTGTCATCTTCCTAGAAAGACTTTAGAAACTAACTTAAATATAAATGAAAGGAGATACAAGTTAAAGATCTTGTTTCAAGATTGAGGTTAAAAAAGAATAGTAAGTTATTCGAAAGAAAAGCAGCTCCTCCTTAATGGCTTTAAAGGCAAATATGATTGAACATGTTGAGAAGTTCCTAGAGAGAAAAAAATTAACAAAAGAAAAAGCTTATTGTAAAAGGAAAATATATTGTCTATAAGCTCAATAATAAATGTTTTATTTCTAATAAGAGTGCACACCAAGCTAAAATTACAAAAATAAGTTTTAGCAAAACAATTCTAATAGAAAGGATGGTCAAGCCAATATTAATGAAGTTGAGAACCTCTCAAATGATTTGTCAAAGATGAGCTTGTTTGCTTTTATCTCTGAGATCAATTAAGTAATCACTACTAAGTAGTGGTGGAAAGATACTATTGCAACAAGATGTGTATGTACCGAAAAAATGATGTTCCCTACTTATTAAGAAGTAGATAGTGAACAAGTATGCATTGTGAATTCATCAACCACAAAAGTAATAGACATCTAGAAGGCTTTCTTTCTTCCGATTTAATTGAATCTTGTGATATGTAGCATGACAAGTTATGATATGTAAATTATAATTTTATACAAAGATGAACTAATCTTGAATTATTAACAAATATGATTTTTTAAAAAATAAATCATAAATATGGAGTCATTGTAGAATCAAAATTCACAAAAGATTTCATTTCAAATAATTAAAAAAAATAGTAAATATCTAGATTTAATTCATGTTAATATTGGCGATTTAAAATTAATGAAAACAAGAAGTAGAAAAATTATTCCATTATATATATAGATAATTGCACTATTAGATTTCCCAAAAGAGTATTAATGTAATGGAAATTATAATTTACAATTTTTCAGAAGTCTCGAGGATCTCGTTAGACAGTTAAGGAGTACTATTTAGGGTTTAAGAAAAGATTACCTAAAAATCAATTCCTTCTTCTATGGTTTGATTAACTTTTCAAAGCTGAGTTATTATAAACTATACTCTTTAAAGAGATATACATTGATATGTTTTGAGTGCTAGCTCTTTTTCAATGTTGTAAGGGACATCAAGGAGAACTACATGTAAAAAAAAGGTAAAAATAGAAAAATAAATCGCTACTTAGTTTTACAGTAATTAGAAACTTGGATTCATCTTTTAGAGGTTTTAGGTAAATGACGGTTATGTAATAAAAAAGACAACAATCACCATATATCTATCTAAGGTAAGTTGTATTATTATTTGTTTCTAATGATAAGGGTTATTAATGTGCTTACATGCTAAGGTTTTCCTAAATTGGTATATGCGTGTTATTATTAAAAGTACTATTATAACCTAAGACAGTAATTTAGGACATAGGCCTAGTAACAAGACCCAATCCTCACTTTTGCAATGTGGGCATTATACTTGAGAGGATGATGAATAAATGGTAGGCATAAGCCTATTCAAGATTGTATTGATTGAAAGGGGCCTGGAGGCCATCACACACACTTAATGAGTCTCTATGAGATCATATTGATCCAACCTAAATTCATTTGCATCATCAAAGAGATGTCCCAAAACGTAACATGAATATAATTCATCACATGGTCATATGAACATGAATATAAAAAATTCACATTCTAATGTCAAGAGAAGTAATTTAGATTCGATAGTCATTAACCTATAATAACAATAAAAAATTGGTTCATTTATCCTAGGTGGATGTCTAAAAAAGTATTTTTAACATGAAAGTCACCAACCTAAAATAACTTTTGAAATTGGTTCATTTATTCGAGGTGGACTTATAAAAGTGTATTTTTGACACGAAAGTTATTAACCTAGAATAATGACAAAAAAATGATTCATTTATCCTAAGTGAACTTATAAAAATGATTTTCTAACACAAAAGTCATTAACCTAGAATAATTATCAAAACTAGTTCATTTATCCTAGATGGACATATAAAAATGTATTTTTAACATGAAAGTTATTAACCTAGAATAACAACCACAATTGATTTGTTTATTCGAGGTGGACTTATAAAAAATGGAATTTGTAAAAATAAAACCTGATCACATCCTCATCAGAAGACAAATTCACAAAACAATCTCATCACCAACAAAATTTTATAACCATCCATAACACATCAACCAAAATCATCGCTAATAATATATGTAATAACAATTCCAATATTTAAATATTTCACAATCATCCATAATGCATTGTATTAAACACAATAAAATATTAAAATTTATATATAAAAAGCATCACAATAATCATCAAGATCAATAATATACCAAAAAATATTTGATTTTGGATGTTGGTAATGATTATGTTTTGCGTCGTAGTGGTGTTTTAAGTAGCAAGTGGTGGGTTTTAATTTCGGGTTGTTTTGGGTGGTTTGTAAAGGTAGTTGGTTAGTGTGAGGGGATTTTTTAGTCTTGTTGTTACCAGTTTGGTGGTAATTGTGGTGGTGGTGTCGTTGTTAAGGATGGTGTTAGGGGCATCAAAGTTGAAGGTTTTAGTAGCCATTATTGAAAAGTAAAATTCCAACTTAGACAAGAAATTAAAAAACTAAATAGTCAAAGTGAAGCCACTTATGATTTGCCACTTCAGTAGAAGTTTAAGCTAAATCCTTTAATGGCCTCGACGACTTTGGGAGACACTTCTAAGAGCAACCTCTGTTCAAGGATATTGGAGCATCAACCCAAGCTTTGAATCTGATCTTCATCGTTCAGAATCGAAAGGGAAGGGCAGCGAACCCATAGTAGAAATCTCAACTAAATCCAACAGTTATATACCAAGAACAATCTGATGGGGCGTGACTGCTTTGCCAAGAAAATTGTCCCTTGAAATTGTGAAATGTCATAGGGGCAATAATTCCTCGCTTAGCGATTGAAATGAAGATTCGTTCGGTTAGATTGTAGAAAAAGATGAGACGAATAACATATCTGAAAATGAGCTAAATCCAACAGTGATAAGAGGAGTAATAGCTTCGACAACATGACAAATACTTATACAAGGTTACACTTGCACCTCAATGAATTGACTTATATCTATTGTACATATAATTGAAAAACTTTTTAAGTATAAATGTATAAACTAAGACCAAATGTGATGAGAATCACCAACAAACATCACAAGATCCATTACATGCTCTAGTTCGATCTAGTGCAAGGTCAAGAACTAAAAAGACTAAAGAGGCATTTTAAGAGGCTAATTCAAGATATTTGAACCTTATTTCTTACAACACTTGCGGATCCAACTTGTTTTTCTACTTACACTAAAACGACCCTAATTTTCTACATTTTTTTCATTTTTTTTTGTAGTATACTTATCAGAACATATACATAGTTCATCCATCTTACAAATCACAAGTGACACTTATCAATTATCTTTTACAATACAAGCATACTATTCATTTTATTCAAATACATGTACATAGCTTATTTAATCCATACATACTTAGGTCCCTGCATGTCAGGAAAAATATTACAGAGGCCTAATATTTTCTAGGCACAAGTTTGCATAGGAAAATTATACAAGGAATATAAGGGATCTAAGAACATGCTGACAATGTGACAAGAACCTGCAACAAATAACTGTTTAGTAAGTAAAGAGAATTGTTTGATGGCATCATTAATTATATTGTTTAATTCTAACACAAATCGAATAACATAACATCTCATAATTGTCATTTTTTCAGATAAGTCAATATAATATAATCATTCCAATGTTGATTCCTCATACAACTATTTCCAATGAATATTTGTTATCTAGTCCTTACTCTCCTATAAAACAAATCATAAGTCAATTTCCCAAACATAGAACATCCATTTCTTTCTAGTCATAAGGCATCCCCTTAACTATAGATATTCCTATAATCATCAATATTTTGACAAAACATACTTTATTCCCTTAATCATCGATATTTTGACAATGCATCGACTTCATCAACACCCTTGTCACTAATCTCACGGTCACCACATATTTGTTTGCACCATAACTTTAGTCACCTTTAATAGGTACCAAGTTTCAACACATACCCTTAGAAACCCTAATCATGATGTTAAGTATCAACACATAACCTTAGTCACCCTCATCATGATGCTAAGCATCAACACATACCATTAGCCACCCTCTTCTTAGTGCTAAGTATCAACACATATCCTTAACCACCCTCATCATGATGTTAAGTATCAATACATAACCTTAGCCAATTTGATACCTATCAATGTACGCAAGATATTCATATTTATTCCAATATTATCATATTAATGATACATAACAATGCACCTAAAGTACTCATGTTCATTCAAATATTATCAACTAATTTGATCTATACCAATACACGCAAGGTACTCATGTCCATTCAAACATTAATATAATTAATTTGATCCATACCAATATACGCAAGATACTTATATCCATTTCAATAATATCATAACTTGTTGATACATATCAATGTATGCAAGGCACTCATATCCATTCCAATAATAGCATAACTAATTGATATATATCAATGTATGCAAGATACTCATATTTATTTCAATATTTATCGAAACAATAAAACAATGAATTCTAAAATTTATCAATAACTTTACACAAATTGAAAAGACAAGGTGCCATGCACCTACCTGCTCCTTCGACTAAAAGAGTTCTCTTAATCGTAGATGAACTTACTCTAGGCACCTTTATTGTTTTGGTTTAAACGATATCATAAGTATCACTTAATAACTTTACCAAAATATGAATTCGCATATCATTGAAATTCTATTCATACAAGTTCATGATCATGAATTTGTTACCTTTCAACTAATTTCTTCATTACATTTTCTAACTCCTTACTCAAGAACACTATTTAGCATTTTGCATACAAGTCCAGACCTTGATTTTTGAATGTGGCTTAAATCTTTTGCAAGCTAAGACACTAATCTACAACATTACTGTATGGTAGGAAACCTAGTTCTGCCTTTAACTAACCCAAATTTACCTATTAACATACTTTATGAAATTTATCCAATGATGATCACTTTCAACCTTACTTTGGTTTTTAAGTCATATGTGAAGTTATATAGCTCCAATTAAATCTAGGTCAATTTCATTTGAAATATAACACCCATGCCTACAAGTTTAGTGAATAAAACACTTCCAAATTATATTGTTTTAGGGCTTAAATTAAACAATCACATTAGCATTTAAAATTTATCTAGTTTATGCTAGTTAGACTTTTACTCGGTTTTTAACTCATATATAAAGTTATATAACTCCAATGAAATCAAAACCAATTCCATTTGAAAGCTAACATATATACCTATAATTTTTGTGAAGAAGCTTATTATAAACTTTGTCATTTTAAAGTTCTAATCTCGTATGGGACTTCAATACCAAAACTGTTTAGTTTTCCCCATCTTAAGATTTGGGACACAATCATTTTAAATTTCCTACTACTCCTTTAACTTTGGTTGTTTTTTTTTTTTTATCAAGTAAGGTCTTGTTGTCATTCTTATTATGTTCCCTTCAAACATGAATCATGACTTTTATAAAAGTATTAATTATAATTCTTTCTTATTTGTTTTCATATGCATAATTACGCAACTTTATACCATTTCCTCTCAGTCCTTAACACTTGTTCAATTACATACTTTCCATTCAACAATTCATGTTAAAATGTAATGGTGTTTACTAAATAAGGATCAATGGCAACAATTGTTCTTACAATCCAAGTTAAACAAGTAATACCAATTCTAACCACATGAATCATATCGACCATTCTCCTATCATTATCACCATGACAAGATCAATATGAAAGCTCTTTCCTAACTTGTACAACATTTGTCTTTATGCTTATACAAGAACATATAATTTTCAAATTATAAGTTAAGTTTCAACCTTTTCACATGTTATACACATGGTTAATGTTCTTTTTTCCATTTATGCAAGGGTTCAACTCATTAATTTAAAATTTCACTTTTGAAACCTCACTTCTATTTCAATTACTACATGTATTTTACCTTATTCATATCTTCACAGCTTACAATTAACCTTATACATCAAGTTTGTTCAAGTAACAAGGTTTCTTCTTACCGTACATCACAATCATCTCTTCTTTTACACAAGGTACACACATTATCAACTCAACCATCCTCATTTTAAATCATAAGATGTCTTTCCATCATTACTGAACATATTTGTTCAATTAAGCTTCCATTATCAAACATCTATTCAAACCTTAACACCCACACAATTTCAATTACATTAAACATTTAATCAATCAAGTTTCTTAAATTTTACATATATTAGCAGCAGATTCAAAAGACAATAAGTAATTAACTATAGATTATATGTTCAAACCCAATAGTCAAAATATATAACTCGGAGTATTGAAACATATCTCAAAATCAAAATGATCTAATGGTTAAATTAGACATGATTTCCTTTATACCAGACTAATTTGGAAATCAGGGTTTTCTAGACCCTTATTGTTACAAGTGAACAATTTTTTCCTGATGGCTTTATTTCAAATTTCTACCATTTATAAGTAATAACCTGATTTTATGAACCTCTATTAAAAATGTTGTAGCAATCCAACGATAGATGAAGGAAAAAAAACAATGTTGAAGTGGACTGCTTTTAAGCAAGAAATCCCAGCTTTGTACAGTTTCACCTTACTACTGTAACTTTCAAACAAAATTTGATATTGGAATACCTAACGATCCAATTATAGACGAGCTTGAGTAGAACACCATATCCAAAACTTGGATTGATCAGACGATGGAAGATGGTGCAATGAGCTTTGCAAAAGTGCTTGTTCTGCTTCCATTTTCTCTCCAACTTCTTCTTCTTTCTCTTTTTACTCTCCTTAAGAATCCCTTGCCTCACCTCCTATCTCTTTCACTCAATGAAACCATCCATCTCTCTCTTAATATCTATTGGTGTAGCTTTTTTCTTCTCACCTACACACAAACTCACTCAAGGCTCCTCTTATAAGGAGATGTAAGTGGTTTTGATCAAGAGAAAATGACGGAGATAATGGCCTAGAGGGCTCTTTTGGACAACACATTTTGTTAAAAAGATCATGCGTGTCTTGTCTCCATGTAATTATATTCTCCCTTAAGCCTTGTTCGGTGACACCACAATTTATCTTCCTGTTTTTTATGCACTGACCTCGTTCTGGCAATTTATCTTAGGGACTTTATCGAGCTTTAATTATCCTAGAATTTTAACCCAAGATAAAAAAAAATGGTCAAAAAATCCCTCATAAAATTTCATCTTGATCCAACAATTGAATTGGAAGATATGCTTCATACCGTAAAACTAGACAATTGGTAGTTTTACACCAAAAACCCAAACTTTGCATACTAGGTATTTTACTTAAATCATCGCATGTCTTATAATAATTCATTATAGATTTCTATTTATGATTATCATAACATTTCTCTCAAAGTCCTTACCCCTCTTTCCAACCCCATAACACGATTATGCATAAGTTTGTATCGGTGTTTAACTTTTCTCGCGTGAAGGTCATGCAATAACTTATTTTAAATTTCCCTCTATTTTTGAAATAATATCACTCAAGATTGCAAAATTTATTCCTTCCAATAATTATCTTGCCCAATTAGGAAATTTACACAATTTATCATTATTTAATATTTTGTATATTGATTTATTTCTTTATCTCACCCGACATTTAAATTAATCACCTAGGAGTGTTTATTCCAATTCCTCCAATAATGGTTATCTCTAGTTAATCATTTTTCAATTAATATTTTCCCTATTAAATTCATATTCATCGAGTTTAGACCAGGGGTTTATAGTTTTATGTTTCAACTATCAACATCTTTAAGTTAACTTTTAAGGTATCCTAATATTATATTCATTATTTTTCCTTATCAAGTCTTTTCTATCAAATTTTCATCATGTTTCTCAATTATCTTATTTGTGATTTATCAGAACTTTACATGCATGCAGATTGAGCTTATTTTCCTAATATGTAGTTTTATGTTAATAGATATAATTTTTTATTCGACTGTTGGATCAAGCTAAACTTTTAATGAAAGATTATAAAGACCTTATTTACCACAGGGTTAAAATTTTATAGTGATCGAACATTGGAAAGACTTTGTGATAAAGCTCGGATGTTACTATTTGCAATTTACAATATTTTTCCTAATTAATTTAGCATTATTTTTTATTTTTATTTTTTTTACAACCTTATTTATGATGTTTTACCTAGTATAAATAAGGTTATTCAACTTGTATTTAGAAATATGGATTGATTATTCAAAAATAAAACTTGTATGTGAGTTTTTTCTTACTTTTAGTTCTTCATGGAACTTTCAAAACTTATCAAAGATTACGTCTTTGTGTCGTTCATCCTTATAGCTTTAGTTCTTGGTTTGTTATAATCAACGGGTCAGGGTTTTCAACCTTATACATTTGGTTCTTGATTCGTTATAATCAACGGTTTTAGGTTTTCAATTTTATACATTCGATTCTTGATTCGTTATAATCAATGGGTCAGAGTTTTCATCCAATAACTATGGTTCTTTGGTTTAGGTAATCATTGAATCAAGCTTTTTCCAACTTGATTCTAGCTTTATATGGTTGTGTTCAATCTTGATTGTGAGTTCTAGGGTTCTTACTTTTCGGGTACGTATCAGTTAGTATAAGAGCTTAACTCTAAAATCAAGTTTCATCTATTTATCTATAAACTCAGTTTACTTCTTGTCTTAAGTCTTGTTTTTTCATTGTTAGGTTTTTTTATTTTTCTTTACTCTAATTCTAGTTTCTTTATGTTCTTGATTTGAGCTTTCCTAGTTTTTTTCGTTTCTGATTTCATTGGTAAAAAAAGAAAAAAGAAATAGTCATATATCAATTTAGTATCTACTAAAATATATATTTACGAAAAAGAAAAAATCAAATCACAAAATCAAGTTGATTAAAATCTATTTTGTTAAAATAGGTAGCCTTGGCAAAATCTCATATAAAAATAGATTTTATTGAGTTATCTTATGTTGAATTTAGGTTTATTTCAGCTTTGATTTTGGGTTTCGTTGATTTATTCTTGAATTTATTTTTGTTCTATTGATTGCCTTGCCTTTTTTCATTCGTTGGTTGAACTTCACATGTTGAAATGTTTTGATAGATTTTTGTTTAGTTTAATAAAGAACCAAAAGGGGAGTTAAGAATGGTAAAAAGCAAAAGGACATGATAATAATATCGAGAAAAGTCAAGTTAAGAGTGAAACACGAGTAGAGTGACATATCTTTGAGAACAAACATACGAGGGAGCGTGTGAAGTTTATTACTAACATCTTTTACACCTTTTAATTATATCTTTCAAAAAAATGAGTTAACATTTAAGTAAGGAGATATAATTCATGGTCGAATCCTTTTGAGAAGAAAGAAAATGATAAGAATCATCAAGCAACACCACATGTTCAATTATATTGGTCAATTAAGTGTTTTACAAGATTAAAAACTAAAAAGATATTAAAAAGACATTCAATGAGCTAATTCAAGATACTTGAGCCTTATTTCTAACAAGAATTGTGAATTCAACTTGTTTTCTATTTACATATAGTTTGAGCTTCTTTTTCTAATGTGTAATTTTAGGTTAATGAGAATAAGTTTTGGTTTGACTGTTAGATCAAGCTAACATTTTATAAGAAGATTTTAAAGACCTTGTTTTCTATAGAGTTAAAATTTCATAGTGATCAAACATCAAAAAAACTTTATGATAAAGCTCATATGTTACTGTTTGAGATTTGCAATATTTTCCTACGATTATTTTTTCTATTTGATTTAGAATTTTTTTGTTACTTTAAAAAAAAAATTAAGAAGTTTTACCTATTATAAATAGAGTTTTTTAGATTGTATTTAGAAATAAAAATTAATTATTCAAAGATAATGTGAAAGAGTTTGCTATTTGGTCATGAGGTGATCTTCTTTTCTTCTTGATTTTAACTTTTTTAGGTTGTGTTTAATCAAGTAATTTTATATTTTATATTGAAAAGGAATATTTTTTAAAATATTATAAATAACTAAAATTTTAATTGAAATTATTTGAGCAAATCTCAATTAGATTTTGCATGCATATATATATATATATATATATGAAATTAATATCCCCAAATATAAAAAATTAATTTAAGCTTATAAATTCACATGTTACAAACAAACAGCATGTGAAATTAAAATCGATCAACACCGTAAACCTCAATTTTGGGAGCCCCAAGGAAATATTGTACTCGCGGACACCATTCACTTTGCTTCGGCGATTAGGGAAGCCAAACCT
>Ga0325414_1008811_pt1 | contig 10669 bp, 9 predicted proteins | sample PopdelMetagenome_8_FD_206183 | JGI IMG/M metagenome (GOLD analysis project Ga0325414, IMG submission 206183) | Populus deltoides microbial communities from Bellville, Georgia, United States - Leaf-PdKOR-R3 | ecosystem: Host-associated > Plants > Phyllosphere > Phylloplane/Leaf | place: USA...
AAACATTCCGTTGTCGTCCAGCGGTTAGGATATCTGGCTTTCACCCAGGAGACCCGGGTTCGATTCCCGGCAACGGAATTATTTTTAGTTACATCTGTAATGGCGCCTTTTACTGATTTACCCCAGCTTGCTTGGATATTTGTTGCCATCTAGGATTCTAGAGGAAAAGTCCTAGAACAACTTCTAATTAAATCTCAAATTCGATTCACCAATAGGCAATGGTCCAGCCGAAGCTCAGAATCAGCATTTTTGAGTGAAATCTTTCCTCGAGGAACGTCGTAACTAATTAAGGCACATAAAATGGCACTTTGAAAATTGTAAATGGTATCTTCCAGTAGCTGGACCCTCTCATGGCTGGTTCGTTCTCAAATGTTGAGTCCATGAGATTAGAAACAAGAGATCAAATTATGCCATTACTATTTGCAGCATTCATATGCTTTTTACAGTTAATTTTGCGACTTGCAAGTTCACGTTGCATCCTACATAATCACCATTCATATAAAGTAAGATGATGACATAATTAGATGACAGATGCATCATTTGTTTTGAGCTTCTGAAATCGAATCAGAAGATGAGGAGGATACATCTGTCTGATAATGAGACATTACAAAAATAGCCTCTTTCCACGTGTTCCCAAAATGAAAGAGACCCATCCGAGAGCAACATGCAGCTCAAGGATAACAAGGGCAAATTCCAAGTCACCCCACAAAAAGCAAGACGTCCAGATATCATGGGCACGTCTGCACCGCATCCTACAAAGCAAACCGCTAGCTGTAAAGGGTAGAGAGCATGCCTCCATTTGCATTTGGTATTACCACCTCCCAACCAGGCCCTTTCAGGGGAAATGAACCAGTAGCAGCAATACTTTCTGTGTCATTATCCGATGAGCCTACAACCAAATCACTCCGATCCAAGATCCTCTCTAAATCTTCATCACTGATATCTGTCTGTATCAACTTGTCTTCTGCAGTTTCTTCATCTCGAAGTAGCGCCAGTATATCCTCTTCCTGAAAGCACAAAGGAAATGAAACAAGATGTGCTAGTCATAATTGAGTCACATCCAGCATTAGCTAACCACAGGTGCTCGGTCAACAATAAATCAAAATTTGCACTATTGCATCACACAGAATTTTCAGTTTTTTAACATGCTGCGGTGGGTCAACGTATTAACAGCCATCTGGGTATTGCCAAAGGTCACTGTTTCACCATTTAACACCAGATTAAAAGGATGTTCAAAAGGAGAGAAATAAATGAGGTGTAAAAATCAGATCTTTCTAAACTCTAACTGAGGTGCCAGCCCCTGCTGAATTGACAATGAGCCAAGAAAGAAGGATGCCATGGCTACCTGTAAAGGCTAAGTGATAGAAGAGGTGAAAATAAACAAAGAAGATAAAAAAACCTCCATGACTTCCGTGCCCTTAGACTTGGTTTGCTCTAGATGAAACTGCCCTTTCCCAATGACCACGTGCTCAAGCTTCAACTTACTAAAAGCCCTTTTCAAAATACGACCCTGTAAGCATATGATTTGTCAATGATCTAACAACCAAACAAAGCATTAAATGACAACAAAGATCAATATTGAGATACCTCGATTGACTGAGCTGTTGCAAGCCTGTAAACATGAACAGGCTTGGTTTGCCCAATTCGATGACATCTATCCATGGCTTGCAGATCCATTTGAGGGTTCTGAAATACAGAAGTATATCAATGAAATAGCACGAAACATCAAGAGTTTTAGTAGATTGAGGGTGGAAGATGGAACACAAGATCAAGAAAATACCCAATCACTGTCATACAGTATACAGGTATCAGCTGAAGTGAGGTTTATACCCAGTCCACCAGCTCTTGTGCTGAGAATAAATACCCTATACTGGCTGTTCTCATCATTGAATTCCTCAATCTGTCCAACATAAAACAAAGGCTTGTCAAGACTAGAATAATAACACACTTTAATCCTCGGATACGTTGACTGGAAAAGAAACAAAGTGACAATAAAATTAGCCAAGATGCAAGCCTGATTATTAAAGACAGATAGTGGAAACAGGAGTACATTGCGTCTCCAAGATCTTGAAAGAAGCTTTCAAAAGTGCATAATCAAAACAAGCAGAAAGGCTTTGATGAAAAGCAGACAACAGGCATAAGTGAGATTATGTATGATTATGTACCAATTGACTCAGACAGTTGCAAATCCAAAATTGGAAACAGATTCAATATTCATCAATAGTGAGAACCTTTCTTACATGTTTAAACCTCAAAGCAGAAAATCAAAGCAAGGCGTAACAAACCTGTCTCTTCCTTTCGTCCAAATTCACACTGCCATCAATTCTACAAACTTCAAATCCTTTCTCACTAAAATAGTAATCCATTATGTCCAAAACTTTAGTCCACTGAGAGAAAATCAGAACCTGTTTACAAAGCCAGCGGGAGATGAGCATGTAGCTAAAATAAACTAGAAAGGGTAAAAACTTGTGCATCATACTTTGTGCTTGAGTGCAAACAATCGATTCAACAATTTGTCCAGCAATCGGAATTTGCCACACTGCTCAACTATCTGTTCCACGGGTGGATAGAAATCTGTCCCGAATATCAAAGGCATTAGTGAATCTGGCAAGCCACAAATTTACATTACAGTAGTTAAATGTGCTGTAAGGCAGATACATGATCCATCAAAGGCAGACTCTAAGAGGTCGGGGTGGTAGCAATTTTTTCGAAGTTGAACCATCAAATTGGTAAGCCTTCCTTTCATACCACGTCCTGCAATATCAAAAGCCACAAGTCAATACAGGAAAATGTGTTGTGTGGCTATGTATTCTATTAGACCAGTGCTTGCTTAAAATGCAAGACATGAAGTATGGCTAAAGAAAAAATCACTTCTTTTTGCTATCAGGTAGAATAATCTAAAAAAGAACTACATAAGATAAAGCAAACAAAGAGCATGGCCCCGTGATATTTTGATTGAGCTTCTGTTCAAGAAGAAAAATTAATTATAACATGAACATTAATGGACCAGTGCTTCACAAATCATAGGACAAACCATAGCCAGGATTAAGTCAAGGACCCACAACCAAAATAGGGAGAAATGGACAATACAGTGATCCAAAAGCAGATAATGTTCATTTTTAACTTCAATCAACTATTCAGGTTCTAGATTCACCATTTTCCTGCGACATCAAATAGGCATAAAGATCCGTACAGCTAATTGATAAACAGCAAGTATCCTGAAATTCTCACTTGGAGCTGTCATACTTTAATAGCCAGCAGCACCAGTGCCCAACATCAGCCAGAAAAAACACCAGAATGTCCAGAAAAAAAATCACAGGAAATACAGCCTCTTTTCTTCATTTCAAGCCTGATTTAATATCAATAAAAAATCGATTGAAAATAATCTAATACCTGTATCCATCTTCTCTCGCAAATAGCCCTCCAGGGTCTTATTAATTAAATGATCCTGGAATTTCTTCTGATGCTCGGTCAGAGTAGCATATAAAATAATCTCCTTTTTCCGGGGGAGCATCTGCTCCACATCAGCCTTCAATCTCCGAAGGAGAAATGGGCGCAATATTGCATGGAGTTTGACTACAACCTGAGGTTGATTGAAAACCCAGTGTTGATACCATGCCATTTAGACTGTTTCATAAAAAAGTACAATTACATCAGTAGGAAGGGTGCATACCTGAGCCCTTCGCCTTTCTTCTACTTCTTCCTTCATTGCTTCATTACTGCACTTTCCTGACAGATCAAACCTGAGAAAGAAAAAACACATTGTTAGTTATAAAAGCTCAGGCAAAAGCAGTAAGTATCATCACAATAGGCTATGCACTTTCTTCTTTCTCTTGAACAAATCAAGATTTAAGCTAATTGGGGCCATGCAGATTGCACAAAAACAAAACAAAAAGAATTGACCAAGTTTTATTGGATTCTCTTGGTTCAATCCAGCATCATATGCAACGTCTACTGGTGTTTTTTTTTTTAGAAAAAAAAAATAGGCTTGAACAAATGTCCTAAAGGTGATATAACGAGCCATGAAAATTGAGAAGGAAAAAAACAAATAACATGCACATGAATTGAGAAGATTTGGCTCAAAACCTACGTCAGTAGACAAATGAGAAGAGATTTCATTTGTGAACATAGGGGCACAACAGAAAGGACAAACAAATGGGAAGCTTTTATGTTTGTAAAGAAGAAAATGTTCAAGTGGTGTTTTCTTACCAATGAAACAAAACTTAAATCAACTATAATAAGCCAACCCATCCCAACAAACTGGTGGCACCTTCACTGACCATACTTAAGACAAACAAATGTTTATAATTTTCTTGTCATGAATGCAGAAAGAAACAAAATAGTTCACCCTAGACTGCCAAGTAACATATGAAACCAGAGAACAGATCAGATTTTTTTTTCCCTGGCTAAATATATGTTGAAATGCACAAGGCAGTAATGTTTAGCATTGCAGCAAAACTACATGATTAAATTTACGATGCCATAATCACTGGAAAATACATGGGCAACTTTGAAAAACAAATGAAGTTGAAAGGTTACCAGGACTGCACAGTAAAAAAAAGCACAAGACAAAGCATACTGACCACGACTCAAATTCTTCATGAGATTGGAAAATATCAGGCAAAATGAAATTCAGCAATGACCAAAGCTCAGCCAAATTGTTTTGCAGGGGTGTCCCAGTTAATAGGAGCTTATTGTCCACACATAAGTATTTCAACTCCTTCAGCAATTTGCATTTTGAATTTTTCAGCCGGTGCCCCTTCAGTAAGAAAGTTACAGTTTAGAATAGTTAGGTAAATCACTAGTCCTGCAAATTAAATATTGGCGTGTGAAAGAATAAGGGTCCAGATTATTAAAAGTGCAAAAGGCACAAACAAATGCAAAGGTATTTTGAATCCTATGTTCAAACACAAGCATGGACTAGAAAGCTTGTGTTTTCAAATTTCAGTATAAATTATTAACAGAGTAATAAAAAAAATCTAAAAACTAACAAGATAGTAGTGCTTAGTCAATTAGCTCAAATTATTAGAGCTTTGTACAATTGCAAGATCCAAAAGACCATGGTTGCAAGCCTGCATGGCAAGTCTAAACTTCATAAATCCAAAAACAAACAAATGAAACCTGTTATTTTCAGGTTCCTAACAAAAATGTATAAAGTGATGACAAATCTAAAAGTGTACCAGAAAAGACCAACAAAGGAAAGCAACTTTTAGAATTCCAGGCAATTGAGATCCTGAGTGTTTTCTCGCATATACAAGAAAGTCTTGCGTACAGTGTGGTTGATCTCGATAAATACAAACAACACTGAAATAGTTGAACCACTTGTAGTATAGTAAAAAACAATGAAGTGCATATGACCACCCTTAGGTGAATATTCTTTGTTTGGAAGGGAAAGAGTACCTGCCTAACCTACAAACTACCTTGTTGAAACACTCACCTCATCAACCACAAGATACTTCCATGGGTAATGCCTCAAGTGCTTTTTCGCGTCAGATAATGCAATCTCATAGGAAGTAACAATAATTGGAAATTTGGGGCCAATTGATCTGGGCATGTGCTTCCTCCTTATCTCATCCCTCTGTTTCTTGTTACCATGGTATATAATTGCATCCATAGAAGGAACAAACCTATTAAAGGGAGTTTACAGAGAATCAGATAGAAGTGTGGATTAAAAGATCAAGGTGGGCAGTTTACATGAAAAATCAAGTTAAAATTTTACCTTGAAATCTCATTCACCCAATTTGAGAGAGTGGAAAGAGGGGCAATAACCAAATAAGGCCCATTTAAGCCATTCCCTATTAAGTGTGCTAGGAAACCAATTGTTTGGATAGTCTTTCCAAGTCCCATTTGATCGGCAAGGATCCCATTAAGCCCATTTTGCCAAAGAGAGATCAACCATTTCACACCTTTAATCTGATAGGACTTCAACCTGCCACCAGTCAACAAAGGTACAAGTTCTCTCTGCTCTTTCTCAACTCTTTCTTCTTCAGTCAAATTTGCATCCTCAGCGTTTTCAACTTCCTTAGACCTTGTAAGCATTGCAGTAACTGCTCTCTTGGCTTTCCTCTGAAGAAAAGTTATGGCAGGTTGTAAGTTTTTAAGGCAGTCTTAAAATGGTATCGTTTCACAGAGATACACATACACTATCATTAGACACAAGAAGATTTAAGAGGTCAGGCACCAAAATTCCACCAGGTTTATTTATACGTTCACCTTTTTTAATCAGTTCTCTTACATTTTCGTATTTTCATCATTTACAATTATCTCTGGCAGGTGGGCTAAATGTTCCTTTATAACAATTTTTCCTATTAACAGCTCTATTGCATTAAGAACTAACCATGGAATATATACGATGAAAAAATTATTGAAAATTAGTTTACTTCCTTCTGTTAGCTGAATAAACCATCTACTTCCCAACTGACTGTTAGAATTGCCATGATCTGCAACTAGTCAAGTCCCAATAAATTAACTTAACATTAAATTTTATAGAATAAAACAATGCCACCCACAGCAGCCATCCCTAACCTTATATGCAAAATACTAATATTGATATAAAGGAAAACATGAAGAAAGTTCGAAGATTACAGAATTGTATAGTGCAGCAGCTTTTCTTTTTGATCCCCGGCCTCTACTTTGCTTCGCAGGTTCATCCTCTTGCTCCACTCCATTCTAGCAATGCAGTTTAAATCATAAGTAAAGCAAAAAAAAAAAAATAAATAGAAAGGAAAACAACCACCAACCAAACAAAATTCATTAAAAAAAAAGGCTTTTGAGAAGATACAGTTGTGATTTGATCCATCTGTTCCAGCAAGAACTCCGAATAGAGCTGAGTTTGAGTTAAGAGGTCATCCAATCTCGTATATTGACTCTCATTCAAGCGAGCTGCCTCCTCCGGCACTGTTTCTTGCACCTCTTTTATCCGAGAATTCAATAGTTTCTCTTCTTCCTCTGCCATAGATTTTGATATGAGAGACGAGTCCCCATTTTTTGCTTCTACAAATATCACTTCCTCCAATTTCACTTCCTCTTTGATCTTGCATTTCTCCTTCATGATATTAAAAAAAAAAAAAAGAACAGAAACATAAAATCATTAAAAAAAAGGTCATTTTCAAGTACTTTTCGCTCTTCATTTCTACTAAAATCCTTCATTTTCTCAAGAACCAAACAGACAAATAAAATAAAAATTTACAATAATTTCTCAAGAAAAAAAATTCATCTAGAGATCTAAATAATACCTCATCTTCAAGAACCGAAGTAGGAGAGTCAGCAGGAGCTTCATTTTCCACTTCGCTCCCCATTTCAAGCCCTGAAAAAACAAACCAGCACAAAAACATCACCTTAAAAACGGCACAAATTTGTTGCTTTCACACAGCAGGAGCTCAGAAATAATAAATGAGCTGGTTGATTAAAAGAAAAAAAAAACTAGGGCAATGAAAAAAAATGGAATTACCGAGATCAATTGAACAAATCAACGATTTTAAAGTGATGTAAGAGTACGAACTGCAAAACGAAAGGAAACCGGTGCTTACTGTGGGTGTTTCTGAGTGAAAATTGCAGGAACCGGACCGGAGGGCAGAAGAGCAGAGAGGATGGGAAGTTCTGAATTTGCAACAGCAAATAAAGTGTTTTTAGTAAATAAATAAATAAAAATGATGTATTTATTATTTACTTTTATTGTCTTCTTCGAGGTGCAATGGGCGGGAAATGAGTTTAAAATATGCTCAAGGATGTACGCATAATTACCTCGAGACCCTATGTGGTTAGGGTAATGTCTGTAAAGGCGGTAGTAGTTCTTTCATACATGCATGAAAATAGTTTTCATTATTATTATTATTAATATTAGTATTTTAAAATAGTTTTAAAAATATAAAAAAAAAATGAAGCAAAAAATCATGAAACAGGTTTCAACAGAAAAAATAAAAAGCTCCTGTATCGGGTTAGATCAGACAATTTTTTTTGCAGTGGAAGGAGTTCGATAACTTTTGTTTTTTATATGTTTTAAAAAATCTTTTCACCTCAAAAAATATTAAATTAATTATTTATAATATTTTTATAGTTTTAATATATTGGTTTCAAAAATTAAAAAATTATTTTAATATATTTTCAAATAATAAAATACTTTTAAAAATGATTATACATCATTGTGGTAATTTTTATAATTACAATTTGAAAATACATGTTTAGAATGTGATTGAAAGCACTTTTGAAAGTGCGTTTTGGTGCTTTTATGAAACTGTGTTTGGCATGAAAAGGCATTGAATTGTTTTTTTAGTGTTTTCTGAAATTTTTGATGTGATGATATTAAGAATAAAAAAATATTTTAATGTATTTTTTCAAATAAAAAATTAATTTAAAAAACATCATACATCACAATTTCAAACATACATTTAAAATGTGTACAAAATATAACATTTTTTAACCAGGGTTTCAATATAGAGTTTTTAGTGAGACCAATATATACAACAGCGTGATAATTAGTTAAACGCTTTTAATATATGATTAAAGCAAGATATAAATCACACCACATAAACAAAAAAAACAAATAAACACAGCCTTATAAACCCATTCTAGTGTGTCAATTTGATAACAAGGCCGAGTAAAAAAAATAAAATTTCTATTTTATAAAAATTACATCATTCCATAAAAAAATAATCATCAAAATTTAGGTTAATTTTGATCGTCTCACTTAGCATGGCTCCTGGATCAAGATTAATATGTTTGACAGTGTGGTAGCGGTTGCTTTTCAAATAATTTTTCGTGTCAAAATGCATGCCAATGATGTTTTTTCATTTTTTAAAAATCATTTTTGACATCAGCACATTAAAACAATCCAAAACATACAAATCATATTAAATTTTAATAAAAAAATTAAAATTAAAAAAAAAACAGTTTATACCACGTTTCCAAACAGTTTGTAAATATTATAATTATAATAATTTGCTTGTTGTCTACTTTCTAGTAATTTACTATAAACTACTATGCATGGCTTACACCCAGAAAAAATTGTCAAGTAGATGTAACTAGTTTGTGTGCTATGCCTGCACTATGGCGTGGGAGATTTAAAATTTTAAATTCCACAGAAGCATCTTGTAGTTCAACGCATCTCGATAAGCCTGAGGTCATCCCATTGGAACTCGGTGTCCCATTTAAGTTGGTAGATGTTTCCAGAGACAGTGTAAGGTGCGATGCTCCAGTAGTCCATTTTTTCTGGCTAGCAGCAATTGGCTGTCCCTCCCAGAGATAAAAGCAAGCAGGATCCTTCTCCAGCTTCAGTAGCCTGAGTTTTAGTGTTGGCGACTCTGAGAAGAACAAATTTTCAATGCGAAGGCTTGCTCCAGCAAACACACACTGAATTGTGTATAGTTCAGCATGTAGGGCATGCAAGAGCACATGATAAAGAGATTAGCTTGGTGTAGCATCTAATCATTATGCATAATATACATACAGAATTGTGTATGGTTTTTTTTTACCAGATTAATAAAATTAATAAAGGTTGGGAAAACATTTCTATAAAACTTGATGTACACTTTGATTAACTCATTCTATTTTTGTATTCTGCTTGACTACTTAACTTTGGAAAAGTGAGGAAACCTTCTAGGTGAGAGAAACACTTAGTTACTAGGCAAACATGAGCGGGATTGGCGAGGAAAGGCTGAATCTAGTAGGGGACTACGGTGCTACACCAGTTTATTCGTGAAGCGAAAAATTACCCCGTGACAATTACGTGAAATAAATCTAGATCTCAATAAATTATTTGTAATTATTATTAAACATGAGAATACAATTGTTTCAATTTTTATTTTCATAAAAAAATTCATATTAATGTATTTTCCATTTATCTTGGTCGACATAATTTTTTAACCGGAAGAATTGTTTTTCTTTTTTAAGGTAAATTAAAAATAAATATCAAAATAGTATGTGTATGATTGAAATTAAACAGAAAAATACAGTTTTTTTAATTTTTTTTTTAAATTTTCATATCCATGCATATCCCATTCATCTTAGCCAATACAATGTTTTTAATTGAAAGCATTGTTTTTGTTTTCTTTTTTAAATATGATTGTTAAAGCAAGTTAAAAATAAATATTAAAATAACATATCCATATTTTGTGTGGTTAAAAGTTAAAAAATTATAAATACAATAAAATTATGTTTAAAATCTATTTAAATATTCTAATAATAGACAAACAATTTTAATTAAGTTTTCATAGAGACTTTTATTACTAGTAATGTTATTTTCAGATCAAATATATAATAATTAGAAAAACAAATTATAGTATTTAATAATTGTGTCAAAACTAAAGAATAATAAAATCCAGTAAATATTTTTTAAAGTATAGAAAAAAAAACAACAAAGAATCAAGCTTAGCATTTTACCAAGTTATCATCCTCACAAATTAAAAATTAGATACCTCTCATTAAAATGATTTAAAAATACTATGCGACCTCTTAATTGACTAATCTAAAACTTGGATTCGATATGAAACGATTAAAAAATATATATTAAGATGCTTCAGTAATATATGAACTGCAAAGTATTAAGAAATCTCATTTCTTTTGGAGAGCGTTTGGTAACGTGGTTGCGGGTGAGGTTCACCCGCAGCCACACCAAATGCTGTTTGGTTAAAAAGAAAAAATTGCTTTTTAATAGTAGGACCCATCAAAATGT
>Ga0325414_1008812_pt1 | contig 10669 bp, 2 predicted proteins | sample PopdelMetagenome_8_FD_206183 | JGI IMG/M metagenome (GOLD analysis project Ga0325414, IMG submission 206183) | Populus deltoides microbial communities from Bellville, Georgia, United States - Leaf-PdKOR-R3 | ecosystem: Host-associated > Plants > Phyllosphere > Phylloplane/Leaf | place: USA...
ATGAAATATAAAAATCATCAATGCTATCCTACTCACGATCGACAAAGCTGCTATATGTTTATTTAAAAAAAAAATATTGTAACTCGTGCTTTATGTCATGTTATCAGCAAAAAGAACTTATATATAGCATATGGGAAAGGTAATATAGAAATGCCTTGATAGATTGTAGATTGAACCAATAAAATTATTATTCTATCTATTGTTTAATATTAGGGGTAGTAAATTTTTTTTATAGGGTCTATTGGTTATAGGGGTGAGTAAAAAAATTAAAAAACCAATTAAACCGAGAAAATCGAAGAAAAATAATCGAACCGTGAAAAAAACCTGATTAAACCGATTAGAATTTAAACAAAACCGACTGGTTCGATTTTGGTTTTATAAGCCTGAAACCGAAAAAATTTAACCAAACCGAACCGAACCCAAATAAAAAACAACCTGGAAAAAAACCAAGTCAAATAAAAAAACTGAGCCAAACCGGTTTTTTTCCCAAACTAACCGAACCGAAACTGGTCAATTTGAACCGGTTTTGGTTTTTTAAAAAAAAATCAGTTTGATTATTTTTTTTAATAAAAACCGAACCAAACTGAAAATAATCACCCCTAATTAGTTATTATAAAATTGATCAAGGTATTGGTCTTTCCATATATTTGTTTTTGTATAATATAATTATTTAATTTCGCAAACAATTATTTAAATTGAAATTAGAAACTTTTTCAAAATTTCACTTTCCATGGCATAGTTAAATGATTTTATTATTTTTAAAATTAAAATTTATTTAACTTGCTTCTTATTTATACTTTTATCTTGGGTTTTTTTTGTGATAATCATGTGATATGAGGGATAATATAATATTTTAACAAATATTAAAAATAATAAAATAATTGGTGTGTCATTACATGCTCTAGCAAGTAAGTAGCCGTGTCATGTTCAAGTAGTGCTTGCGGCGGCTTATGATAGCAAAAAATAATATTCATTGGTATTTTTTAAATGTTCACGAAGGGGTCTGCTTCCTTCAGCGATGCAGGTAGCATAATTTGTTTTATTGATTTGTTTTATTTTTTCTTTTTTTTTCACTCACAACCTTTCAAAATTTTAAAGTAATTATTCAATTTATTTTTTCTTTAGATTTAGTTTATCTCCTTTCAATTGGTATTTTTTTTATTTGAATTAATTCATATAATTGAAGTTTGTTTTTAATTTCGTCATTCTTTAATTTTTTTATTTTTCATATTTGATCTTGTTATTTGTTTTATTTGAGATCATTTTTAAATTGATTTTTTTTTACAATTTTATCCTCTATTTTTTTACAGCCATTTTTTTACTTTGAAAAAAAAATTAATTTTTTTATTTTATCCTTTAATATTAAATTGAGTTTCCTATTAAGCTCGGGTTTAGTATTCAACAAGATGCAAATTTAGAAAATGAACTCAAGTATAGAAAATTTATCTAGGTTTTTTTTTTTCAAAGCTTAATATTTTTTAGTTTTATTTTTTAATATTTTGTTTAATTGGAGATTGAGGAATTGAAGATGAGGCTCTATATATTTTTCTTAAAAAAAAATTCTATGTGGTATTTCACTAATTTTAAAAAACAAACTTAGGTTATCTTTGTATCTTTTTATTTTCCAATGAAGCTTTATCACATAGCAAACCATCTGCTAAAAGTTGAGCCTGCATATGTGCTTCAACCTTCCTCGACTGAGGAAACAGTCGAGTCTAAGTTCATAATTAAAAAATAAAAAATAAAAAAAGGGGACTCTAGCATGTGTTGGCTTGTTCATTAGATCATTCGGTAGAACTGGCTCAAACACTTATTGTTCCCAACACAAAGCCAGTCAACTTTGTCTTCTGCTACAATGAACTTGCATTCTTCCATGTAATCGCCACCCAAAATTATGCTGCTTGAAGTTAATTGCCTCTGATGCTGGCAGACCAGAACAGAACTCACACGTGTTCCAACACATAAGGATTTTTTCTATCTATAATTCCGCAGAAAACAGAAAAAAAGAGATATACTTGAGTTAACTATTCAAAGATGTTTTTTTTATATCAAAATCTACCCATTACAAAGCGATTACAATAAAATAAATAGAAAAACTAAACTCTTAGACTCCTAAAACAACTCTATTAAATCGGGACACAGTCCCGAATTAATTGCAAAAATAAAAGTTAAATGAAGAAACGAAAAGAAAACTCCAACTGTCGCGCAAGAAACTTAAATAAACGACCTTTGTTTGGGCCTAATCCAAATACTAGCCTGTAGAACATGTCCTGGGCTTTCCGAAAACATGTTATAATAGACATTTGGAGCCCGTATGTGAAAGTTACGACCCAACAAAGTCAAGCCTTTTTTTTTTTTTTGGGTGCTCTAAACGACCCAGAGCTTGCCATCCGGTCTGCATCTCTCTCTCTCTCTCTTTATATATATATACAGAAATTGCATATTATACACACACACACACACACACACACACACACACACACTAAGAAATTGCATATTATACGGTCTCAAATGTATGCAACCACCTAAATTATGCAAATCCATAAGGTATATTACTGAAACTTGACTGAACCGAATACAAATCTAAAGAAACACCAACAAACTTTTAATGTCTCGTATCCACCAGCATTCTTCCCCGCGCCAGGTTGGTGTTGCCCAATAACAAGATCTTTGGTTGCTTGAGCAATCTCCACTATATTTTCGCCAACGGCGCCCTGTATGCTGCTTCCTTCTTGTCGCTGTTGCTGCTGCCAATCCTGTTGTTCTTGTTTATCGCCTTCAGGGGAGACTTGCTCGCTGAATTTCTTAGTGATGATCGTTTCTTCTGGCCCTTGACCTCCTGTTGCATGAACTTGTGGTTCTTCTTTGTATTCCCTTCCTTAGAAACTCCTCTAGTCATCCTCAATCAGGAAACATATATTCAGTTTCTATTTCAAGTACTACAAATGTAATAAACTAGTCCACATTTTTCATTTTCAATTAGAAAGAGAGTTTAATCCATCAATTTTATTGGCCTATAGTGGCATTGCTTGCATTGAAGCCCATGATGTAGAAATAGAACATCCATTCAAGAAAATTTTGCATTACACTAAATTGCAGTTAAAAGAGCATCGTAAACTTTACAATGTGAATTCAACCCATGCTAAAACAACTCCTAGACACACTATTTCTTGAACTGTACCTCTCCTTCAGCTGCTCTCCGGGCCTCAAGCTCTCTCTCGGCCTCCTTTTTTTTCCAAGCTGTATACTCCTTCATACTCTCACCACTTTCCGTAGCAGTCTGTTTAGCAGCACCCAACGGCTTGCCTGCAAGCTCTGCAGTCTTTTGACCAGCATACTCTACTGCCCTTGCGGCTGCCTTACTCCCCTCCACTGCTTTCTCAGTTGTGTAATGAGCAGCAGTCCATCCAGCTGCAGCGGCCTTGTCTTTCACATCCACAGCCACTTTATCTACATAATTAACAGCTTCTTTGCCACTTTCCACTGTCACATCTTTAGCTCTTACTTCCTTCTCTGCAACATACTCTGAAGTTTTCTTAGCCCCTTCAAAAATGGTGTCTTTTGCTTGTGCTCCCTTCTCTGTTACATACTGGGTAAATTTCTTAGCCCCTTCAATTAGAGTGTCCTTTACCTGCGATCCTTTCTCTGTAAGATAATGGGTAGCTTTTTGAGTCTCTTCAACAACAGTGTCCTTTGCTTGTACTCCCTTCTCTGCAGCATACTGGGTGGATTTTTGAGACCCTTCAACTACGGTGTCTTTTGCTTGTGCTCCCTTCTCTGCAACTTTCTGAGCACCTTCAAGGACAGTGCTCTTCGCTTGAGACGCCTTCTCTTCAATGTGTTGACATGATTTTTGAGCCCCTTCCCAAATAGTATCTTTGGCTTGTGAAGTCTTCTCCGCTGCAGTATCTTTGGCTCGAGAGCCCTTTTCTGCTATATTACGGGAAGTTTTTTGAGCCCCTCCTAGAACAGTATCTTTTGCTTGTTCAGCCTTATCCGCAGCAGCGTCTTTGGCTCGTGCAGTTCTCTCCACAGCAATGTCTTTGGCTTGTGTAGCCTTCTCCACAGCAATGTCTTTGGCTTGTGCAGCCTTCTCTGAGATAATGTCTTTTGTTTGTCCAGCCTTATCTCCAGAAGTTTCTTTCGCTCGCGCAGCCTTCTCCGCAGCAGTGTCTTTGGCTTGCATAGCCTTCTCTGCAACAGTGTGTTTTGCTTGAGGAGCCTTCTCTTGTTCTTTCTCATATCTTTCTTCAGCTGCCTTTAAAGCCTCCAATGAATTCTGTTGTGCCGTTCCTCTTAACTTCGTAATTTCATCTAGAGAAAGTTCTTGCTCATTATTTTGTTCACCAATCTTTTCTTTTCTACCACCTCTCTCATCTTCTTCCCTTCTTTCCCTTTCTTTATCACTAGAAACATCTGTCCCAGCTCTCAATTTATCAGCAAGAGACTCGAACTGCGCTCCCACTTCATTGCCACCTTCAGTACCCAAGTTTTCCATGACACCAACAAGGACAACTGACTCTTTTGGTTTCTCAATCAAAGACACAAAATGGCTAGCTATTTTTGGGACTCTCTCTCTCTCCACAGAAAAATCTTTCTCACTAGTAGTATTCTCTCTCCTTGCTTGCTCAGATGCCATATATAGTTGCTAGTGTTTCAAGAAAGTAACTAAGAAACTAGATTTCTCCGTGGTTTCTTTTGTGGATTATTTTATGTAAGATTCTTGATTTGCTGTTGGGATAGGAATGAAGAGGAAAGAGGAGAAGATTGGAGTTAGAAAGGAAGAAGGGATGGCCATTGGCGGCTTGAGGAAATGGAAGAGGTGTGTGTGCATGGAGTGGACATGTGTTGGTGCCTGGAGCAACGTGTTGGAACAGTACAATGAAGAAGGTGACTCAGCTAGACAAATGATTAATGCATAGGCACACGTAAGAGGATATAGCTTATAAGGTTAGCCATTTCAGCACAATGGATCCGTGTCTCTTTGCCATGTGTGCCTCTTTTCTTCTTCTTGCCAGAGACTTTCAAGACTCACTCACTTTGCTTTTCCAAGCTCTAGATCAGTTTCGTCTCTTATCATGTCTGTCTCTCTTCTTCTTCTTCTTCTTAGATTAGTTTAGTGTATTAAGTACTTTATCTATGCATTTACTAGAATTATTTTTTATTTAAACGGAAATATTTTCAGAGTATAAATCCAAGACTTCAAGTAGTAAGAAAGTGTCGATTAGAAACAATTAGCTAGCTCATTTAATATTAATATTTTTTTTCTTTTTTATAATAGATTTCAAATTTAAACCTCTCTTGCATGAAAAAATCATTTATTTGAAACCCGATCCAGTCCAACAGGTCGATCCAGGACCCGGCCGACCTGGAGCTGGAACCGGGCAGGGTTGAAGAAAAAACAGGAAAAGAAAAAACCCGATGTGACCCGGCAAGATCCGGTCAAGACCTCGTTGCAAACCCGTTGACTTTTGTTTTTTTTTTTACCAAAACGACATCATTTTGATTTAAAAAAAACCGACCCGGGTGACATGGTCAAAACCCGGAACCCAGGTCTTAGATCGGGCCAGCCACCAAACCGGGTCTTAAAACTATGAAAAAAATATAAATATAAATGATTAACTTATTAAATTTGGATATATTATTCTCGATTAACTTGTGCTATTGAAACCATTTAGTTATGAGTATTTTTTAAAATATTTTTTAATTAAAAATATATTAGAATAATATTTTTTTAAAAAAATATTTTTAATATATACATATTATTAAAACCATCTAAAATTATCTAAAAAATTATTAATTAATATAATGTTTATTTAAGTAAAAAGAATTTAAAAAACAAAACAACTTGTAATGTAAAAACAAACCCTCACTGATAGCAATCATAGGATAAAATATCGAATAGATTTCATTTATGTTAAGCAAACCTACTACGCCTCACAATAATCACGAAAATGCACTCCAATCGGTTTTTTTACCCCCGCCCCTATATATTATAATGTTTGGACTTATGCTTTGTCTGCCTGTCTAATTGTAATTACTCTTTAGCACTGGGCTGCTATTTAACTAATTTGGTCCATGGAGCTACCGAGATGAGTTCTAGAAACATAAAAGAATTAATTTAAAATAAAAAATATTTTTTTAAAAATTTTTTTAAAAATATTTTTAAAACACAAAAATAAACAAACTTTATATTATTAAGAGAGTTTAGAAGCGTAAGTTAATTTATATTAAGATATTATTAATTTCTACATTTTGGTTTTAATTTTTTATAATGGCTAGAGAGCATAAAATTGAGTTTGGTAATATTAACAAAAATATGAAGCATTATATAGCCTATGGACGAGCTATCAAATAGATTTGATTTGTAAAGGAAACTAATATTAATTACGTAAATTATACAACCAATCACAAAATTGAGCTCTACCAATTTCACTGCTTTTGCACCTCACTGGATCATTTTGGACTTCGGATAGTGGACTTTTCTGTCAGTCTGGATGGGCACCAATACTTTGTCGCTGGGATTTCCCGTTGCAAGCTATGGACCAAGCCCAAGCCTTAGGATGAGTCGACCGTCGAGTCCTGATTTCGGGCCCATACATGGCTAGCTCAACTAATTACCTTATTCCCGTTTTCATTCAGAATTACTTAATTTTATCAACACCCCATATTTATTAAGAACTAGTTTTGTAAAGCGTGAATCTCACGTGTATTATTCAATTATTTTACAGTATGCTTTCTTATAATCTTTAATTTATTTCGTTGGGTAATTTATTTCTAATATTCTTAATTTCATTTGAAAGAGTTGTTTTTATTTAATGTGATGTGAATAGAACTTAAACGTTTATGCATGAATAAAAACAAACTGTAAATATTTATTGTAAAAGATATTTTTTAATTAGAAATTTTCTCAAAATAAATTATTCGAATTTTGTGGATCATTCTGTCCGAAAGAGTAAGAAGTAATATAATACACTAACAAAAACTTTCCTATAAAAACTAAAACAATTCACTTTAATAGTTTGGTGAAGTTTTATTATTTTTTAAAATTTTACTACTATTGGTTTTTTCGGGTTTTTTTTCTAAGAGTCAGGGCGTGCACCTCTTGTAAGAGACTGGGACAGTCGGGGTTTTACTCCCTCACCTGGGCCCACAAAGTGCGCTTTCCGGGGGATGAGGTTTTCTCGAATCCAAAAAAAAAGGGGTTTTTTTCTAAGCATTTTTTAGAGTTTTTATAGACAAAATAAAGTGTTAATAATATACTATATATTTTATTAAAATAATATTTTTTTATTTTTTAAAAATTATTTTTAACATTAATATATCAAAATAATCTGAAAATATCAAAAATAAATTAATTTAAAACTATAAAAATAATAAAAATAATATTTTTTTAAATCACTTTTAAAAAGTAAAAAAATAATATTAATCGGTGTGGGTTGAAATTTAGAATTAAGGGATACATTAGGGACGGCAAATGATGTTTTCCTTTCCTTGCATCTATTATATATATGCTATAATTACTTTCATGAATGTTAATAGGGAATCATCGGGGCTTGGCCTGACTTCTCCTCTGGAATATTTATTATTAATAAAAAGAATAAAAAAAATATAAAATTGCACCTCGATCGATTCTCTTGAGAATCTGATCTTGATCCAACAAGATTTGATAATACATGCCTCGTACTATTTTCGTTTAAATTAATAAACATAGTTGAAAGAGTATCTCCAATCTCAATAAGCCTTTGGATTTGGAGGGGCATTTCATGGCAATCTCACCGCCAAAAAATCTAAATTTACAATTGAAGAATCGTACCTCGTTATTGCCCACAGGCAAACTAAATATATCTCAAGAAGAAACTAAAATCCCTATGCCATGATCACTGAAACAATGATCCTCTAAAAAAATGACTAAATTACAGCATCATAATCAGTTCCAATTAAACACTATCAACTGAAGAGAGCTGCGTATAGAAGTTGGTTCCAAGTATCAGGCAACCCAGGGAGACACCAATGGCTACAGTCAGTGCCACCATGGTTGCCGCTGTAATGCGAAGGATGGGCGTCTTTCCGATATTGAGAAAGTAAGGTCACGTCTAGTAAATAGACTGGTTTCTTAATCCTGCTCAAGACCTTGTTGACCACCACCCATTCCAACGGCGTCCCTGCTGGGTACCTTGTTCCAAAGAATGGTTGTGTCTCACCGGCACATGACTTTGATGGCTCCTTCCAATCCCTGCCCCTATTTTAAAAGGATCGCGTCGATAATTACACTGACATAGCTGTTAACATATGAATCTATTTACTCCTAAATTAGCATGATTGCTATATTAAAAAGTAATAAAAATTATATTTTAAAATCATATTTAACAACTTAATGAAAATATTAATGATCAAACGATCATGAGTTCAAATTTTATTATTTTTATTTATTTAATAAAAATTAAGCAATGGGTAGTGTGAATGTATCCAAATTTCAAAATCAAAGAGTTTTCACTTGAGAAAATACGTGAAAGAATAATATAAATCATATCTTAGAATTTCATCTAAAAGTTTAAGTTTTTAGGTTGATATGGTTTTTTGACATGATATCAGAACCTTGATGATCATATAGTCATGAGTTCGAATTTCATTATCCTTGTTTATTTGATAAAAATTAAGTATAAAATAGTATGAATAGACAAGTTTGAAGCCCAAAAGATTTTTATTTAAGAGAATATGTAAAAAATAATATAAATAATGTGTTCAAACCTAAATATATAAATATATATGTATAACACTAAGAAACCTATGTTATTCTCCATTACCAGAATCAAAAACATAGTTAGAAAGTAAACCTAGCAAATTAAACGAATAAAAAGAATGGATGAACAAGAGAAATTTGCTTACTCGTAATGAGTGGGAGAAATGTCCTGGAAGAAGACTTTGGTTCTAGAGGGATCAACATATCGGTTGACCCATCGAGCCCATGTGGTTAGTCCCTTGTAGAAAGCAATTAGACGGTTCATGTTTTTGTACAATTTATTCCCTTCTTGGATGTAATCCCATCTGCAAATTATAGAGATATTATATCAGCCATGTTGTGATTTCTTTTTATATATATATATATATATAAATAAAATAAAATAATGAGAAATAGGGTTGAGTACATACGGCTGAGATCTTCCGGTATGAGTCCACCAATGCCAGGTGTTGAAGATCAACATGTCCATGCCTCGCCATGCCTTGCCATTGTGTATCGTGTCAAGCTTCAAGATCCGTCCTGCCTTGTTATCGTTGACAAGATCTACCAGGTATGGTGTTCGATATAGTAGTATCTTGACTCCGTATTCCTGCTCAAGAAAGCACAGGCAAGCCCTTTAATTTATAGCTCACTTAAATCTTTATTTATTTATTTATTCATTAGTTATAATTATAACTAATGAAAAAATATAAATTTAATAATTTTTTCAAATAAAATGTGCTTTTAAAATATATAGACAAAAAATAATTAAGCTACTTAATTCCTTGAACAGTCCTTTGAAAGTGCCAGGCAACTTGGCACGTAACAAAGTTTCTACTATCCCATCTGCAGGCCACTCTTCAGATTTTAAAAAGTCAACTGAACTCCATAGATTTTTTTTTCAGAAGAAAATAACAAAACAAGAGACAAAAAAAAAAAAAAAAAACTGTACTCCTCCCTGAAATTTCCAACATGACAGCTATCTTTATTCAAAAATGGATTTGTATAAAACAGTAAAAAAAATAAAATAAAATCCAACGGTGTATAGTCATCGGCTTTTGCTTAAGCTACTCCATAAATCATCTATGCTAGCTGTTATCATTTAACCTTCAAATGTCACCATGCCTGGATTAATAATTAATTGGTTAGTGGGCTTTACTCAAAAGAAAGATAATTATCCTACTTGTAATTACGTCTCTTAAAAACAAAATAATTAAATTTTTCATTATTATTTTAATGTGCTGGTGTAAAAAATAATTTTTAAAATAAAAAATAATTTTAATATATTTTTAAATAAAAAAATACTTTAAAAAATAAATACTATTACAGTCTCAAACCTAAAGACCATGCTGATAGAGATTACTATCATTTTTCTTTAGCTTTTACAAGAACAGTTTGAAAGGTGTAAGGGCATTTCCATATAGGGTAGGAGACAGTGTTCCATTCCAAAAGGCAAAGAAGACAATGATTCATTGGTTAATCAAGGACTTTAAGTTTACTGCTAAAAGAGTTAACTTTCTGCACTCCCGAGTATTGGCTGGAAAATTAAAAAATAATCTATCAATCAAGTTCAGATGCTTGGTTTAATATAAAAAATAAAAAAAATATTATTTTAATACACATTCGAATAAAAATTAACCATATTAAATATAGCTGTATACTTGGTATTATATTTTTTTAAAATATTTTTTATTTTAAAATAATTTTTTTTAATTTTTAACATTAACACATTAAATCAATAAAAAAAAAAACTTGATTTAACGTGTTAAATCAATTAAAACACACCCTGAAAACAAAGTCCTAGATGCTTCCAAACCCGCTCGATAAATCTAGCTATTTAAAATTTGAAGCATTTATTACGGCACAAGGACAACATGTAACCGGCAAATTCACAGAAAAAGCCTACCACCGCCACCAATCACGCTCCTGTTTTAATGCGGAAAACGC
>Ga0325414_1008816_pt1 | contig 10667 bp, 8 predicted proteins | sample PopdelMetagenome_8_FD_206183 | JGI IMG/M metagenome (GOLD analysis project Ga0325414, IMG submission 206183) | Populus deltoides microbial communities from Bellville, Georgia, United States - Leaf-PdKOR-R3 | ecosystem: Host-associated > Plants > Phyllosphere > Phylloplane/Leaf | place: USA...
TTTTTAAATCAAAATCAGCTAAAAATAGTCATTATACAGTAACTATTCAATTCATAAATTTAAATTCAAACAACAATTCAATCCAAAACATAGATGAGGTTCCAGGAATAATTATTATTAAATACTAATATCATTGAACTTGTATTTAGTTTAATCACCCCCACCCCTAACTTTTAACTTTCAAGAAGTTACATATATAATAGTAACAAAGTTCCACACTTAAGATCTCGTATTGATGGAGTCTTAAGTTTAATATATTTAATTTTCAATGCTTTTGTATGGCCATTATAAGATTTGAAAGTCTAAATTCTTTAGCGTGTGAAGTATGAACGAATATGTTTCCAAAGGTTTGAAGTTCAGGATATATTAAAAGAAAAGCTAAAATATGTGCGGGTTTCACTGTAGTTCTACATATAAATTATTATGAATTACTATAGAATTATCTTTTTACTCTTGATTGAATAGAATTTAAGCCATCAAGCTAGGGTTTTTTTGTTTTTTTCTCAGGCTTAATGATCATTAAAAGATTGTTTGGGGATGCATGCTTATTTTTAAATTTTTTAACATAATAAAAATTCTTCTTTGCCCCCCAAGATAAAAAAAAATGTTGAACTACTGAACAAGGGTGCTCCAAGTTTTTCCACTTTCCATATATAGTAAAAGAACATTTTTAACCGTAGAAAAAACAAAAGAGAAGCTTTGTCTTTGGAGGTATTTTGGTATTTTCACATGGGTATTTTGTGTAATTAAAAAGGTCATAGGGGCATTTTGGTATTTTCACATTTGTTTTATTTTTTTAATAAAAAACCGCTGGTACGAGTTCCTCACACGCTAGCGAGTGAGTGGTGCCTGGCCATTTAGGTGGCGCATGTGATACTTTCAATTACAATTTCTCATATGTTTTGTTTTTCATTTCAGTCCGTATTTTTTTAATTTTTAATTTTAATTTTATTCCTTTTATAGTTCCAGTCTTCCTAAATCCATCCCTATTTTTTGGTTGGTGTTTCAGAATACATCCTTTAGTTTTCATTTTGGTCTTTTTTTTTGTTAGAGTTTTATTTGTTTACAATTTAGTCCTTCAATTCTAATTTGTGTATATGATATTTTTCGATTCGGTCCTTCTAATTTTGATTTCTTTTTGATCCCCTTGGCTCTTTTGTCAAAAAAATTTCTAGTTTTTAACTTTACCCTTCAAATTAAATTTATGATTTTTTTTCAATAGTAATAATATTTATTTTAGTTTGGTCTTTTTTCATTTGATTTCTTATTTGTTTTATTTGCCCTTTTGTCAAAGTTCTTATGATTTTTTATTTTATCCTTCAAAACAAGTTTATGATTTTGGTTATAATAATAATAATAATAATAATAATTGTAGTGGTTGTAATAGTAATAGTAGTAGTAGTAGTAACAATAACAATAATAATGATAATAATACTATAAATAATGATTATAATGATAATAATAATAGTTTATTATCATAGTGATAATGGTGATGATGATGATGATAATTGTGATAATAATATTTATAATAGTAATAATAGTGACGATGATGATGATGATAGTGGTGGTGGTGGTGGTGGTGGTGGTGGTGGTAAAAGTAATAATAGTTGTAGTAGTAGTAGTAGTAGTAATAGTAGTAGTAGTTTATTATAATGGTTGTAATGGTTATGATATTAATAAGTGTGATGATGATAATAATGATGATAGTAATAGTAATAATGATTGCGATTGCGATTGCGATTGCGATTGCGATAGCAATAGTAGTAGTAATAATAATAATAATAATAATAATAATAATAATAATAATTATGGTTATAACAATAATAATAATGATGATAGTGATAAGAATAAAAATAATTATAATATTAGTTATAGTGGTGGTGATAATAATCATAACAATAATAATAACAACAATGATAATAACAACGATAATAATGATAATAATAGTGATCACGATAACAATATTAATAATAATTATGATATTACTTATTACTAATAGTAATAATGATGATAACTACAATGATAGTAACAATATTAGTAATGATAATAATAGCGATGAGAATAGTAATTTTTATAATAATAATAGTGATAATTCATCATTCAATGTTAGATTTACCGGGAATTAAGTTTCACTGTTTTTTCATATATGATATATTTTTTTTATCTAATATCCCGAATTACTGGTTTGAAAAGTTTACATAGTTCGACGTTCTCTTTTATTTTTTTGTTTTATTATTATTTTTTTAATTTTATCATTTAATATTAATTTTTTAAAAAAATTATGCAAGTTTTCTTTAAATTTATTAAATAAATCAATTCACATCAAGTTAACTCTTAAAAATTTATTATCTTGCCTCAATTTATAGCATTGCAAAAAAAATAAAATTTTAAAATATATTTAGCATAAGAACCAGTAACTACTAAAAACTGTAGAATTTAACCTAATTATTTGTTCATCGTATTTTTTTTTTCAAATAATAACGCTAAGATATGAATAGACACACTTAAATGAAGGGACAATCACAATTCACGCCCAGCTCTTGTACTATATGATAAAAGTTAATGAATGAATGAAGGGACGAAAAAAAAAAGGGATAAAAGAGGGAGGCACGTCAGACAACGATGAACAGAACGAGTTGCTACACCCACACATGGCTGAAAGATTACCTCCCCACTCTCCCACTTGACATCTCTACTCCTTTCTTTCTTTCTTTCTTTCTTTCTCTCCAACAGCTTTGGACTACTACACGTCTACATTACAAATGCATGCAAAGGAAGAGATGAACAAACAAAACGAAACAATATGAGTTTGATGACTTGAGTTCCAACAAGGAATGAGTGTACAAGTAAGTGTCTGCCTCTTTGGGTTTAGTTTGTTTTCTTGTTTTGATTAATAATAAATTTAAAGAGGTGGGTTTTGTTTGTGTCCTAAAATTTGTTGCCCTTTTATGGGATATTGGATGGCTTGTAAATTTGAAGCAGCTCCAATTCTCGTAGGTTCTTGTCATGAGTTCTGTGCACTCTTTTGTTTGCTTTCTTTCTTTCACACTGTTCGAGATAATAATAAGCACTACTTCTAATACTAAACAAATGCTTCTCTACTTACTACGATGCTAGCTAGTTGCCTGCAGGCATTTCTTTCTGTTTCTGTTTCTGTTTCTGTTTCTGGGCCTCTTCGCTTTCAAGGTTTTCCCGCTCTCTATAAAAAAGAAGGAAAAAAAAAAGCTTAGCTAGGTACTGTTTTCTGCATTATTTTCCCTCTCTCAATGTCTTCCTTATCTTTTTAACGCGTGATAGCTAGAGAGTTGGTGTGCATGTGATTTGCTTTTCTGTTTGCAGGTTGATATAGAGAAAGTTGGTTCCATTGTTATCTCGTTTTCAAGTGGGGATCAATCAAAAAGATGAACACGAGAGTCCGCACTGCTCTTCAGGCTATGAAAGCTCCTTTAAACCATGTTACTAATAAAGTAACCTCCTTTTTCTTTGCCACTCTTCTTCTTCTTCTTTTTGAGTTCTATTTCTTGTTTTTGTTTCTCTTATATTTCAGGAATTTGAAGGGTTTTTTTTAATCTGGTAAATGATTTCTTTCAATTTTCAAATGGTGAAATACGGGCTTAATTTTGCAAATCTTTGTAACTTAGCTTTTCAGCCACTTTTTATAAGAAACTGGATTAAAGATAGATAGATAATTAAGCTTCTAGCTCTTACAAAACCATAAAAAGTAAGTACTTTGGATCCAAAAATCTGCTTTGGGTTCTTTCACTCATCTCAAGAAAAGAATATATATGGCCTCTTCTTTTTGCTTTTTTTCTTTAGTGGACTCTTCTTCTTCAAGCTTGATTCTGTGTTAATGTATTTATTGTAATTGATATTGAATTTATCAAGAAGGAGAAGATGGAGACTCAAGGGAGCATAACAGTTGGTGCCCATAAACCTGCTGCTAACCGGCGTAAAGCAAACAGGGAAAGGAAATTGGCCTTGCTACAAGATGTACTAAAATTAATTTTCCTCTACAAAACCATTCCAATTCTTTTTATTAAAATTAGAGCTGAGTTGTTTTTATATTGAATATCGCTTTGTTCAGGTTGATAAGCTTAAAAAGAAGCTTAGACATGAAGAGAATGTTCATAGAGCACTCGAGAGAGCTTTTACTAGGCCTTTGGGAGCTCTACCTCGCTTACCCCCTTATCTGCCTATATATGTTAGTATAAATTCCTTAAAATCAATGTTTGGTTTTTCCAAGTTTTGTATCTCTTAGAGGTGTTTTTTTTTTTTTATGATAAACAGTTATTAATGTGGGTACTTATTTGTTTTGTTTTAGGTGTTAGAGCTACTTGCTGAAGTAGCTGTATTAGAAGAGGAAGTTGTTCGGCTTGAAGAGCAAGTTGTGAATTTTAGACATGGACTCTATCAAGAAGCTGTCTGCATCTCCTCCAAGAAGAATCTGGAGAATTCAAGTGATGCCATTGATAACCAACCATCAACTACTAGACCAAAACATACACGATCAAAATCACTCTCTCTTAATGACACCAGCTCAGCAACTTTAGCAGCAAGGCCTCAACCTTCTCTAGCTAGATGCGCTTCAAGTAGAAGGCTGTTTCCCTCTGACCCTATTATTGAGCGCTCGGGGCAGAGTTCTAATAGGCCAGCAAATGGAGGAAACCATGTTTCTGGTAAACCCAATTCTCCTTCTTCTCTTGTGGATGATGAACAAGGAAAGGAGAATCGATCATGTATTGCTTCTGCAAAAGTTAAGCAATCTCCGGGTAAGAAGCTGGCAAAAATCATGACTCCAGTGAAGAGGACACCAAACAAGCGGGAATCCGTGGAGAAGAGCATGGAGCCTTCTAAGTTACAGGTACATATTTACTCACCAGTTTTTATGAGGAACCTGCCGTACATTACATTATGGTCTTTGTAGTTGATGATCATTTTTATATTGCTCAGCTCGAATATCCGAAAATAACATCACGCCAAACAAGGTAACGGAGGATATAGTGAAGTGCTTGTCCAGCATTTTCTTGAGGATGAGCACATTGAATGACAAAGCTGTTGAACTCAAGAGCGGCTTTGTCATCTCCTGTTGGTGATGGAGGGAATGAAATTCAGGATCCCCATGGCATCTCTGCAGAGTTCAAGATTAGAGATATTGGTCCTTATAAGCATCCTTATACAATTGAAGCTAGCTCAATCGATCTCAACCGTAAACAAATGCCTTGTTTTTGCTCCAGAGATTAAAGTAAGTTTTGGGCGTCACTTCATTTAAAGTTCAAGCAGCTATGGTTTGTATTTTACTCATGTGTTTTCAATAATGCTCAGGTTTCTACTAGGGAAGCATGCCCCGGCAAATTCAGAGGGTCGTATCCATCAGCAAAAGCTTGCTTTCTGGATAAACACTTATAATTCATGCATGATGAATGTAAGATCTCTCTCAAAACTAAATGATAGGCCAGAGATTAATAATATGAAATGCAAACATGCAAACACCGTTGATATTTCAGGCGATTCTTATAGAATGGGATACCCGAGACTCCTGAAATGGTTGTAGCTCTGATGCTAACTAGATGCTTTCTTCAGTGTGATAGAATGATGAGACGAAAGCACGCGGCATTTTCGGATTCGAGTGGTCTGAGCCTTTGGTTACATTTTCACCCTGTTATGGAAGCTGGTCATCCCCTGCTGTAAGTTTCTCTATGAATTTGGTACACAAACTTGGTCACCTCACCATTTCGTTCTCTTTTTTTTCCCGAAAAAATTACCAAGAAGCTGCTCATTTAGTGCATTATTATCAGAATCAAGAATAATCATTGACGATGTAATCCAAAGATTACTTGTAGTTGTGTTTCATCTTTGTGAATATGCGTTGGTAAATGTACTAATGTTTATATATACAGAAATGCAGGTAAGAGTTTACACAGCCTCTCAAGTTGAAGAAGATCTAGAGGCAGCAAAGCGAGACTATTTACAGGCAACAGTTGGAATATCGAGGACAAACAAGTTAATAATTCCTGAACTGTTGGATTGGTATCTACCAGATTTTGTAAAGGACATGAAATCTTTGCTTGATTGGGTATGTCTGCAGCTACCCAATGAACTGAGGAACGAAGCAGTTAAATGCCTTGAGAGAAGGGGAAGAGATCCGCTCTCGCAGTTAGTACAAGTAATGCCATATGATTTTAGCTTCAGGTTGCTTTTACATGGATAAAACATTCTCCCTTTTGATATCTGATCCTGCCTAGAATCTGCTATCAACATTTGAATGCTGGGATTCAGTACAGGGATCATGTAGACATATGTTAACAACTGGGGGCTTGAACAACATGGGATTTGGTTGTGGTAGTTGTTTCGTATACATTGATGCAATAATTCCCAGTTGATTCAGTGAATGGTTTAACCTCTGTTAGTCTCTCTGTTACTACTACATAAGCTAGAGATGACATTACTGAACAATTCTTGTTGATGACACAGTTTGTGATGGTCCCTGGGTTTTATAATCTTGTCCAAATCCTTACATTACAGTCAAGGATGTTCTGTACCCTTAGACTTTGACTAGCACAGGTTACTCCGACTCCTGAGAACAATTCTCGATTTTTAGTGCAACTCCAGTTACGAATTTATCTCTAGTAATATATATATATACAATTTAGTGATTTTTTCTCGAGATTTCAAGTGGTATTAACTGGTTTTGAACTTTTAATCAACATATTACCCTTCATAGACCATTGTATGGGGAAGAAAAATACTAAACTACTGTAAAATCAATCCTTACTTTCATTTTTTTATCCTAGTATGGGTCCTAATGATCTAATTAAAATTTAAGGATCCAATTATGACTATAATTTTTCTAGTTATCATAATTTTTCTATCACTTTTTTCTTTTGGCTATGAAACAAGGTCTCTTGGCACATGCTTCATGTGTATAAAGATTTTTTTTTATTTTTTTTAGAATAATGTGTATAAAGATTAAAATGTAAACACTTTGAAACATTTTTAATAAAATACTAAAGAGGTATGAAATTACGCTCTTGTGATGCATGATTTAACTTAGAGAAGAAAAGGCAAAAGGCTCTTTTTTTTCTTAGAAGAAATTATTTTTCCTGTTGTAAAATATTTTTACGGTATATTTGTTTTGTTAAATTAAATTGTGCAAGTTTAAACACTGTAAAATTGAAAAGAAAGGTAGGAGCAACATAAAATAATAAACGAGTATAAATAATATCATCTTATATATATATATATATATATATATGGTAGTTATAGGTATTAGTTTACAATTATCGAAGTAAAGTTCTAAAATTAAAAATCCAAGTAAGAATATCATCTTAAATACTTGATTCTTGAATATTGTGCTCCGTTAGTATTCTCATAGCTTATATTATTTGTTTAATAATGAAAAAAAAATATGTAACATTATATGTAATAATGTTTTAAATCTTAGTTGTAAAAGTTAAAATAATTTATTTTTATTTATTTTAAAAGTAAAAACCAATCCCAAAATAGTTTAAATTAAATATATTTTTTAAAAAATTAATTTTTAAAAACCACAACTAAAAATATTTTTTTTAGATCTACAGCAAAAACACACTGTATGTGATTAACCAAGGAAATTTAATATTTTTATTAGTAATGCTTGTGTAGATGTCCTCGTATGCCAATTAGCCATCTCTGATCACCCAAGGACATTGGATATTTATTTTGTCCTTCCCTCCCCTCCACCTTGAAACGGTCCACCACAGTGAATGCGACAATGCACAGGGGCAATAGTGGCTGAAACTGCTGCGCCGGTGGTAAAGACTAAAATTTTAGGGCTGGTGGAAATGGTGTTTACCATGTGGCAGGGAATCCTTGATAGCCAGCTTGCATCTTCATCGCCATATCAAACGTTATTCTGTTAAAAAAACCACTAGTAAAATGGATCTTGGTACTGTTGTCGAAATGAGCAGCCCAAGTTCCACTTTATTAAAAGGACTGTACTGTGACGTGTCAGAGAGGAAGAAGCAGAGGCGGAGAAGAACATTTTTAGCCACCAGTCATCTTCATGACTTCAACGCGGACAAGTAAAAGCAAGTAAATACGGAGAGGATGCCCGTTTAGCAACCCCGTAAAAGTACTCCATGTTTCAGTGAAAACTTTCAGTCTTATGCTCAACGCCTATTTATTACAACCCACATGAAACTATATCACATATTCTACAAAATTTCTTGCATAAATTATGTTCTATGGCTAAACATCGCAATAAAAAATCAGGATGATGATCGTATGAGAGATCGAGCACATGAAAGAAAATACAAACAAGTTACTACACGCGCTGCTAGTTCCCTTCCAAGCATACTGGTGCTGATATTCTTCAAAGCACATTTCCATAGCAGCGACTTTTCCTTGGGGAAGGAAGGAACCGATAATTTTCAAGGCTAGATTTCCTTCCTGAGCAGTTGAGAGAAGAGCGAGCCAAAATCTCCTCATTTAGACATCAGCCAAATGGTGAAGGAACAGGCCCTGTGAGTGCTTCTGATCTTTTAATACTTCCCATTCCACAGATTATGCATCCAGGTGCAGAGAGAGCCGAAAATTTGGCTCTGCAGAGATCACACACATCGTATCCGATTTTGTTGAAAGACGGCTGAGCGTGGCAGCACAGAACTGGGAAGGATCTTCCAAAGGATCAATAGACTTATTGGACAAACCCCTATGAACGCACATGTTAATCAGGCTTCTCAACTCATCCTGCTTACTTGGTGGAGCTTTGGACAGGAGCAGCTCAAGCATCTGCTTGGCATATGCAAAGTTCTGCACTTCCATATTTCGCTTGATGGCGGTTCGGAGGCAATTTATTCGGTGCTTTGCCAGTAGAGGCAAAGAACCCAGATGCCTTGACAATCTAGCCATCTCACCCCTTGCACTGAGTGCACTTGGGCCTTGCACTTTCTGCAGCCGTGCAATTTCCTGCCCAAATGATACTAAAGCATTATTTTTGCTGACATTGAGAAAGGGACCTCGAATGCTAATGCTAAATGATGGCAAATAATTTAATAAATGCATTGATAGAGCATAACTTGACGAAAGAGATTCATGCAGTTGAGAAAAAAAAGGACAGTATCGAGTAGATCTGTAATGAACATCAGTGAAAGTATTGGCAATCACAGATCTTGTTTTAATAGACTCTAGGAAATTACAAAATTATATTTCAGTCCCCTGGTTTCAATTCAAACCCAACCAGCTTGAGTTGAGTCAAAACTGGTCAGCCAGTTAACGATGCATATTTGTTGGTAATAAAAACTGTTTTTGGATACCAGAATTTAAATGACATCAAAGTACCTTGAGAAGAGTTACTGCTATCTTGTACTGAGCACAGATGGTTGCTTGAGCTTTGATATCAGCTCCACCAGAGTTATCCTTAGCTAGTGCCAGGAAAGCTTCATCAAAACAGGACAGGGCATCAGGTTGTTGATTCTGTTCAAGGTGTGCAAGTCCAGTCTTGAAACATACAGGTGCAGCTGCCCCTCGGGGAACCTATCATGAGCCAAGCCACAAGAATAAAAACAGTGAGCTGGATAAGGCAAGCTAAGAAAAAAAAGGAAAAAATCAAAGACAAGAAACTAAAGCAAAAAAAACTCGCAGATTCACCTGTCCAGGTCTCACAGATGACGGCGGAGATGCAGGGGCAGAAGATTTTCCTGAATCTGGAACTCCAAGAACACTAAGATCAAGAGGAGGTGTAGAAAGCTGGACCTGAGGTACTTGAACTTGAGACTGAGGTGGAATGGCAGCCTGACCAGAAGCTTGTGGCGGGACACCACCATCAACAAGTCCAATGGACACAAATGAGGCAGCTAGTTGAGATGGTTGTGGTGGAACACCACCATCAGGAAGACCAATATCAGTCACAGAAGCAGCAGCTGGGTTGGGTGCTATATTTTTCCTTCCAACCCCTTGAGAAATTTGATCCAGTTTTGCAAGAAAAGTTCCTGGAGGAGGCAATGATGCTGCAACTTGCAGGGAAGGTATTGTGTTCTGGAAAAAGTCTTCTGGGATAGGTCCAGTTGTAACTCCTCCACCCATGACCATCAGACCTGGTTGTGATACTGGCACAGTCTGCGTTAAGGGATCAGTACCAAACAAATCAGCAGGGGCAGAAACTGGGGCAGTGCTAGCTGCATTTGCACTAGTAGGAGGTTGGGATAAAATCTGACCAAGATCCTGGGAGCCAGTTAATGATTTTGTCCTCATAGGTGGGCCTAAACCATCACCAAGTTTAAACTGCCTTGTAGCTTCTTTGATCTTGTTGACATCCACTGTAGTAGATGAAACTGGCTTATCCCGAATTCTAATTTGCAGCTTCTTTGTTTTTGATACTCCTTCCTCATCACTGCTGCTACCATCAGTAGCACTTCCATACATCGTTTTCTTGAATTCCTCTTCTGCTTTTGCCTGTTGATCGGCAGCAGATGTACTTGCATGTTTACGAAGTGTTTCCAGACCCATCAAAGCATCAAGCTTCACATGACCAGCAGGCAGACCATATGACTTGTTGGAAATGGATTTAGCTAAGGAATTGGGAAGCCCATTTGGCTTATTGTCACCTGCAGGGATAAAAGCTTTGACCAAACTATTTTCCCTTACTTCAACAACATTGCCTCTTCCTTTAATTGAACCCAGGTAAACAC
>Ga0325414_1008827_pt1 | contig 10661 bp, 5 predicted proteins | sample PopdelMetagenome_8_FD_206183 | JGI IMG/M metagenome (GOLD analysis project Ga0325414, IMG submission 206183) | Populus deltoides microbial communities from Bellville, Georgia, United States - Leaf-PdKOR-R3 | ecosystem: Host-associated > Plants > Phyllosphere > Phylloplane/Leaf | place: USA...
TGAGAAAAGGAAACTTCGGGGGATTTACTTGCTTTATTTATTTATTTGATGACGTGGATTTCTAACTGGCTAAAGTCATGATCGGTCCTTCAACTCTTAAAAATCACAAGTTAAGAAAAATTAACATGTACTAGAATTATCTTGACATTTCACTATTACAGTGGCATTTCAGTCTGGCGATGAATAATTAAAATGACTTAATTAAGAATTAGGCACCTTGAAATGCCATCAGCATATGACCTAACAATTAAATGATAAATATTAGGTCATACTAAAATTATCTTGACATTTCTAAAACCTTAGATTATTGCATCAATTTGCAACTTTTTAGATAATTTTTTTTTTAATTTTATCATTTAATATTAAATTAATTAAGAATTAAATTTTATAATTTATTTTAGTTTATGTTCTACGAGATTTTCTTGATTTTATGACTTGGATTATGTGGTTTTATTGTCATTTTTTTAACTGATTTTTTTTAATTTTATTATTATTAATTAAGAATTAAGTTTTATAATTTATTTTAATTTGTTTTCTATAAAGTTATCTTAATCTCATGGTCCATGTTTGATAGGTAACATAGGTTGACTTGGCTTATTCTTTAGTTGATTTTTTTTTCATCATTCAATATTAAGTTGATTGATAATTGAGTTTAATAAAAATAATAATTTATTTTCTATTGAATTATTAGTGTCTCATGTACTAGGCAGTTGAATTATTAGGTTAACTCAAGTTGATTCGAGTCGATCTAATATATTATTTTAGTATTTATATATATATATATATATATAATATCGTCTTGATTTTTTTAGTTAAATTATATTTTTATTAATTATACATGTTTTTTTTAACCTATTAATTTAACTAGTTCATATCAGGTCAATTCTCTTATAATTTAATTTTTTAAAAAAAATTATATATTATCAATATCTTTTTATATATAAAAAAAAATTATTTCAACCTTTAGTGCAAAAAACAATTATCTAGTACCAACCAAATGGTTTTTTTATTAGAGAAATCTAATATATATAATTCTCACAAATAATTTATGTGCAGGATTGCGGGGTACGGGTTAATTCATACACCAACGGTTTTAGAGACCATTTGATATTATTATTATTATTTTTTTTTGCATTGTATATCATAAATAATTTGTAGAAGTAAACCTTGATTTGTAGAAGTAAAAATAATGGCAAAAACGATCACAATATACACGCATATATGGCTCTACTTCTAGCAAGTGGTGCTGACCAAGGAGTTAAAAGCACTACAAGAATCTACATCTAAGTTGACAGTATAATCTGACAAGGTTGTTCAATTGGTTAGCTGAGCCGAGCGTGTCTTTGTTTCTCTCTGCATTTCTCGACACATCTAACACGAAATTTTAACTACATGAGTTATCACGTCACGAGCTCAGAAGGCATGGTGATCTTCAGACGATGATCTTTATTTCAGGACTGGCTACTCTGAAAAGTTGTTTCTGACTGGTTATGGGTTTTCTTGATCTTCGAAATAATGCAGTGAGGTAAGCCGGCTTAAGCTTCCCTCCAAAATCATGGCGTAGCTCCTTCTACTTACCGCTTGGCTCTTCCTTTCTTTCTTTCATTTTTAAGGCGTGTCAAAGCATTTCCACTGGGGACAAACCATTGATCGGAAGTTCAACCCATGGTAGCAAAAACCGGCGAAATAACCTCCGAGAGGACAGAAACGTTGCACTTGGTTTTGGAGGGGTGCGCCAGGCCACTGCAGCAGTGGAACGCAGAGGCGACGCTCGAGAACGCCAGCAGCAAGCTGCTGTTACAAGCCCTCACCCAAGAAAAATAAATTTAATATCGTGTGGGCCATTGGCCCACGTATCAGATATTAAACTGATAAGAACAGATACTACACTTGATCTTAGCCAAAAGGCCGAGAAAGGTATGAGTGTTTTCTTGTGCACGAGCTGGTTTTTATACTTGCGTTTTTGGTCCAGCCCTTCACTTCTTTGTCGATGTGGGACGTCAAAAACAGGCCTCGAAGCAGGACAATAAAGTGCAGCCTCGTTCCCTGTACTCAGCGTGGTGGGTTTTTCAACACCACTATTATTCTTATTTCTCCATGACACAAAATACAGACTTGACAAGTTAAGATTTATCATTGCCAAATCTCAGCAGGTGGTCTTCCCAAGCCCCAGAGAGCGTTACCTAGCTCTGCTTTGAAACTGTGAAGAGGGGGCCGAAGCTTGAGCTATTATGGTATCAATGATCTACTCTTGGATCCATTCATCTGTATTAACAAGATGTTCGTGGGATTCATTCAGAATTGTGATCGTAGTGCTGCAAGATCGATAAACTTTTTATCTCACAAACATCATTTTTCAACGAAGGCCAAGAATTTCATAGTCCCAGCTCAAGATAGACGAATACAAGGCATATGTTTAGCAGATAGGAACAGGAAGAAAAGAAGAGGGGGCTGAAGCTTGAGCTATTATGGCATCAATATCTACTCCTTGCTCTATTCATCTGTATTAACAAGATGCTCGTGGGATTAATTCAGAATTGTGATCGTAGTGCTGTAAGATGGACGAACTTCATCCACCAAACATCATTTTTCTATTTAGGGTCAAGAATGCATAGTCCCGAAGGAAGAAGTGACAAACTTGAATCAGATCACTAGCTCAACATCTAATTTAAACTAGAATTGGGCAGGGGCCGCGACTTGCGCAGCCCCCTCTACCACAAATTTTGACGTAGGCTCTCCCTCTTGGGGAGACCTTAAACCAGCACCCCTCCGATGTGCAATGGAGGTCACTGATCTAGACCATGGGCATTCTTGATCACCCATTGATCCCGTCCAGGTAAGTATGTTTAACGTCGCTGTGGGTTCCTTATTTATACACGGCACACTCGTCTGGCCTCTTGTTTTTCCTCCATGTGGGATAGTTAAGTAGAACGCGAAGCTAGGTCTCCATTCGACCCTGCTGCACCTTGACAAATCTTTCTTGCTCCCAAGTTTGATTTATTGACTGGGAATCAAAACTAACAGTAAGATTTTACGTGGGACTGGAGACTTGATTTCGAGTTGTGAAGCTAAACACTGCTTCTCCACAAATACAGAATGGAGGACCAGACTAGCCTATCATCTCTCTCAGGGATCAAGTGTCAACGAATTAATGGAAGATATATGTTCCTAAGCTTTACAGGATTATTGTAATGAATTGTCACATTCTGGAAGAGTAAAAAACAAAAAAAAATTATCTGAGAAGCTTAGCTTTCAAATTATATGGTTTTCAACGTGGCATCCAAATCTTAATAATTAAATAGTTATATTTTTTTTAAAAAAAATTAATTAATAGTACAGTGTACTATGAATTTGTATAAGTTTTATATATAAATGGCTTTTATTAAAAAGTATGTATTATAGAATAATATAAATTATAATTTAAAATCTTACTTAAGGGTTTAAGTTTTTTATTTGAGATGGTTATTTGATAAATAAATTTGATTTTTATTACGAAATTCACAACTTCTACCAATATTTGTTTGACATGTTTTTTTTGTTTTGTTTTATTTATTTTTTTTATTTTTTTATAAGGAAATTCATAACTTCTACCAATATGCCATGACATCCCAGTCCTAGCTTGTGTTTTTGATCATGTTGCTTAATTTGAATATAATTTTTCTTTTATGAAAAACTAGGTATGGTTGCGGTTGCGATTCAAAATACTTTTCGCTTAAAAATATATCAAAATGATGTTTTTTTAATTCTAAAAAAATTATTTTTGAGATCAGCCTATTAAAACGATTCGAAAATATATAAAAAAATTAACAAAAAAATTTAAATTTTATTAAAATATGAATTTGACCGCATTTCCAAACAGTCATATATTCGGTCAATCTATCTATCTATAAAATTTGAGAATTAGATACATCATATGAGGATAAATGGAATAGCTTAGAACCTGCAGGGACAGTAAAATGAGGTATTGTGAAATCGCATCTATCATGAATTGTGTGAAATCTTGCAATTATCCAAGAAACTTCATATTAATATTATATTTATCATACTCTTTTTAGATACAGTTTAACATTAGTTGAGTCAAATTATTAAATATTATCTCAGATATTTTAGTAAGATTTAAAGAGTCATTGATTTTTTTCTAGATTGTTTTTTTGTAAGTTTTTTTTTAACATGGATGTTCGAGTTAGCTTATATATATTTTAATTAATTTTATATATTTTAAAATTAATAATTATATAAATTTTTAATAATTATTATATTAACAATCATAAAGTTAGATAGTAAGTTTGATATGGATAATATATTTAGAAGTTGAATAAACACGAGCTTTACAATTGAATATATAATATCTGTATCTCTGCAGGAGGTAGACCCGTTTAACAATTGTACAAGTATTACATTTTTATATTTTTTTTGTTGATAATTAACAAAAATATTAAAAGATGTAGGTTTTCACTGTATTCCCGTGCCATGTATATACAAACAAAGAGCATTAATGCTCTATTTTGTTTTATTTTATTTTAGTTATCCAATATTTTTTTTCTTCGATTGCATTATTTTATAATCAAATTAATGACTTAATTTCTTATAGTTTATTGTAGCAAGGCACAATTAAAAATTAGAACATCAAAGTGTAAAACATCATAAAATAACGTGGTTTATGTAAAACTCATACGGAAAAAAAAAATGTTTCCTGTTTTCCTTTCTCTTATGTGACAAGCCTTTTAGTTTTTCAAGTTTTATTTTAGTTTAAAATTTTATTTTTTTTATTTTTCTAGTTTATAATTTAAAAAAAAAAGTTGCCAAAAAGTAAAAAAAATAGAAAATGTTATTGTTGATCACATTCCAAGCACGAAAAAATTTATTTTCATGTTAACAAGTTTTATTGAGGTGTTTGTTATTATTTATCTTGCCTGTAAAAATAGATTAGGGTTGAGAGGGGATTTTATTTCCAATTTAATTTTGTATTTTTAGAAAATCTAAGGGGTGTTTTGAGTTCATTTATTGACATTAAAAAGATATTTAATAAGTATTTTTAGGTGGAAATATGTTGAAAAAAAAGATTTTGAATAGAAAGCCTTAACCTGATTTTTTAATTGTTTTCTAGTGGTTGAAAACTGGACAAGAAAGGGACATTTCTTTTATTTTTATTTAAAAAAAAAACAAAATAAACAATATGTTGTTTGTTTTTTAACTAGATATAAAAAACTAAGAAAAAACCAGTCATGTAAGCCTGATTTTTTTTTAAATGGGCTAGGCTGTAGCCTTTTTTAACTTTAATTTTTTTTATTTTAAATTTAAATTTTATATATATATATATATAGGATGCCCAACCTAGGGGGTATTGAATTTTGATTTGCTAGGGTAATGAAGGCAAAAGACACCCAAAGTGGAGATTGTGAGGGAGAACCCTGCTGGTAAAGCTCCTTTTAAGGATTTAGTTGCTTTATTCTCAGTTTAAGGCCGGGACACAAGGAAGAATTCGTGGTCTATGTGTGACCTCTGACGATGCTCCCATCATGAATAAAAATGGATTATAGAAAGGAAATAATCCAAATCCCACAAGACCTCCCACTAAACTAGAAAAAAAAAAAAAAAAAACTCAAGTGCCACGAAATACTGACAATTCCGTTTATATATTTCATACCAAAATATCCATTTTTGTTAGTTTGATAATAATTGTATTCTTGGAGTAGTTTGTGTATTAATGGACACCAAGTTCCTGTTTATTTTTACGTTTTAAAAGCGTTTTTAAAAAAATTAATTTTTTTTCTTTAAATTAATATTTTTTTTTATGTTTTTAGGTCATTTTTATACGCTGATTACAAAAATAATTTTTAAAAACTAAATATATATATATTATTTTGATATATTTCTAATTGAAAAATACTTTGAAAAGTAACGATAACCACACTTCCAAACATGTCCTAAAATTTTGGATGACTTCAAGGAAAATCACAGTCCATGGTCTCAAATTTAAATCTAATTTTTTTTAAAAAGAAAACCTTCTCAACCAATAGAATACCCTATTTGAATTACTAAAATCATAGTTTTGAAATCCAGCCTGGCAGGTCAACCCGGAACCAGGCCGACCTGGATTGAAATCGGGCGAGGTTGATAAAAAAATAGGAAAACTCATGACACGGTGTGACCCGGCCGACCCGGCAGGTTGATCCAGTCAAAAACCCGGTTGCAACCTGTTGACTTTTGTTTTTGTACTAAAATGATGCCGTTTTGAATTTTTTAAAAAAATAAAAATTGACCCAACCAACCTGATGACCCGATCAAGATCTGATGACCAGGTCAAAACCAAGAACCCAAATCTTGAACCGGATCGGATTTAAAAACTATCACTGAAATAGTACACTCGACGCTGTTATATACGTCCATTAAAAAAAATGAAAAAAATGGTTATATATGATATGTCTAGTCCCAGGCTATAATTGTTTTTTCTTTTCTTTTATCGCACCTAACTAAAGTTTGTTTGTTGGTTATGAACATGTTGTTGGCCGGCGGGCCACAGTTAGGTTTGAAAAGTAAATCTTTTTGTTTTTAAAAAATATTTTTGAAAAACAATTTACTTTTTAATTCTTTTATTTTATTTTTTATTTTCAAATTCTTTTTATGTAATAATGTTAAAATTAACTTTTAAAAAATAATATAATATTATTTTAATATATTTTAAAATAAAAAATACTTTAAGAAATAACTCTCAAACAATGACTTCCCGAAATGTTAACAGTAATGAATTTAATAAAATGAGGACTTTTTGAGAGAGAGAGAGAGAGAGTGAGAGCTCGTGGTTTCTTTTCCTTGCTAGCCATCGATAACGCACGTCCATATTGGTGAACTCGGCTAAATAAAATGTTTATTTAGAGCAACTTCAAGGGTGTGATAAATAGAAAGCTAAAAATTATTTATTTTTTTACACGTTCATCCTTGTTTTATATGCTTTAAAAAAAGTGCTAAATAAAATGGTAAAATATATTTTTTTCTATAAATATTATTTTCACATATCTTTTAAAAAAGTCAAAACCAATAAAATGAGGCTAACACAAAAATAAACCAGTTAAATGTATCCATGTGAAAACAAATTATATCAAACTCATTGAAAAAAATTAAAACACTTATTTCTCTCACTCAAATACAATCGACTTTTTAATAGTTTTTTTCATTAGAATATACATAATAAAAAAAAGTTATATTTATGCTATTTTATTAATTTAGTTCTTCAAAATAGCACTTTGTGTTGTGACCTTGCCTTCTTGCTATTGTAATATAGAATCAAATATGTGATATGGAATTTTAAATCCTTGAATAATTCGGACATCAATTATGATCATATCAATAATTTAAATAATTTTACAAATCTCAGGGTCATTGGAAGTTTACATGGTTATTAATTTCAGGATTTATAGGATTAGTTGAGGTGTGTCCAAGCTGACCCGGACATCCATGTTAATAAATAATAATAATTTAGAAATAAATTACCATGCGTGGCAATTATAATTGATGAAATATATATAATAATTGTAATGAGTGAATAAAATTATGAATGCAAAATATATATTTTTAATTAAAATTATATTTTTTAATCTTTGTAATTTTCTCTGTTTTGACAACAAAATGATCTTTTTATCAAGAGCATGTTTCATTAAAAAACAATAATTTAAAAAATTATTTGGGGAAAAATATGGTGATTTAGACTAAAATGGAAAAAATATATTTAATAAGAAACATATTTATTTTATCTTCATGAAAACATGCTTTTTAAATAGAAGGATTGCTATTTAAGAAAAACTTATCATCATTATCAAGGTATGTTTTAATTAGAAAAATTAAAAAAACATGGAGCGATCATTTTTACTCGTGTATATAAAAAAAATACAAGAATAATATTTTTGAGAAAAATTTAAAAAAATTACAAAAAAAATAGATATTTTATTCTTAGTCAATATTAATGAGTAAAATACTAAAAAAAATTATGTGTACAAGTATTATCAAAGGACGTTTGTAGCCTCCCTTGATTTTTTTATGGTTAATGGTGGAAAACATATTGTCAATCTTTTTATTTATTTTTAAATAGAATATATAATGTATTATTTGTTTATTTAGTTTTCAGCCAGCAGAGAGGTGGTGAAAAGGTCGAAAAAAAGTTGAGTTGAGTTTTTTTCATTCAAAAAATCTTATTTAATCCTTTTCCATCTAAAAATACCTATTAAACATATTAAGAAGTTTAATAAACCGATTTCTAATAAAAAAAAACATCGTTAAGCCCGTAAAAAATACAAAACTAAACTAATTTTTTTAAAATCTTGATTAACTTTTTTTAGCAAGATAAAAGCTTAAAAATACTTCAATAATATTACTACAGTAAAAAGAAATACATTAACACTAAAATTAGGATTTGTTTTTTTATCAGAAAGTGCTCAGCTAACTATTTTTCCTCCCATCTCCAATACCTCACCAATTTTCTCTTTTATCTCAAATTCTAAGGACCGTAATGTAGAATAAATAAAATTTAGGGTTAAAAAATTAAAACCTTAAAACACAAACATTAAAAAATAAAAAAATAAAAAGTAGAAAACCAAAGTAAACTTTCATGCACCTCAGGGAACGTTTGGTACTGCGTTTCCTCCAAATTTGAATTTTTTTTTTCTAAAATTGATTGCGGTTTGTACTTTTTGGATCGTTTTGATGTGCTGATGTCAAAAATGATTTTTAAAAAATAAAAAAACATCATTGGCATGTATTTCGGCACGAAAAGCTATTTGAAAAGCATTCGCAACCACACTGCCAAACACGCTCTAAACAGCAAACACAAGAGTTGACTCTTTGTTTTCGAGTTTGTTTGACTGTTATTAAATTGTTGTTTTATTTTTTTTATAAACAAATTTAGCTTGAAGTTAATTTTTTTAATGTTTTTATATTGTTTTAATATATTAATGGAAAATATAAAAAGATATTATTTTTAAATATAATATATTTTAAAACATAGCTTGTATCGCAATGTTGCATTTCTTTTCGAAGTTGGCCCCACTAGAGAACATGCATTACGTTTTAAAGTTGGCCCCGGACTCGCATGTCGCATTCCCGTGGCTTGAAAATTACCATACCTACATGTTTATTGCCTCGATAATGTCAACAAGATTATATATCTAATCATAGCGTGAGAGCTCCATACGTGGCCCCACCACGCACAGCCGAAGCCAAAAAAATCCATGGCATCCCAAGACTGCACAGCAAAGCATTTTTGCTCCTTTTCAGGAAAACTGCTTATAACTTCACGGGGGGCGCCTGTTGATTCTCTTCTCGTCTTGGAGTTTGAGCTCACGAAACAACACCCCGCTGTGATTTTCTTCCCTTTTGATCCGTCTGTCCCCTCTAGCCCACGGTCTGGTCTCCCCGTTAGTTATGCTATGGCACCCAGGAAACTCCTCAACTTAGAAATCATATATATATATATATATATTTTATTTCTCAATGAAGTACTTTGTGGGTCTAAAAGAATGAGTAAAATTCTAACTGTTTCAAACTCTTACAAGAAATACATGTTCTGACTCGAATTTAAAATCTACTGTGCAAATTTCAAATCTTTTACCATCACGCTACACCCCTTAAAAACATACATATTAAATACATGGTTAATTGACAGGTTAATTTAAGATTTATTTAATTCCAGATTTTGATCGAGTTTTAAATAATCAAAACCTAGTTTTGTAATTAGGTTAAACTCACAATATATTTTTTTATATTTTTAAAATAAATTAAAAAAATATAAAAGTAATTTATAAATATTTAACATCATATGTTTTTTTAATAATCTATTTTCAAATCAAATACTTTTTTAATTTTTTCATGTAAAATAATTATATTTATGTGAAATGTTTCTCAATTTTTTTTATTTGAGATAACTATTTCTAATTTTCTATAGTCTTTTCTAGCTACTCCTTGACCTCTTGCAAATCCCATTTAACGACTAGACAATGCATGGGAGAATGTTTGGTATGTTAGATAAATATCTACGGACATAATAATTATTTTATAAAATTATTTAAAATATAATTTTTATTCTATCTAAAACTATTCTAGGAAAGAAGTTTTTTAAATGATCCTAATATATGTTCTGGTCACGTCATGTTGCATGTAATATATTTAAACATTCATACAACCATAAATGTACATGAATTAAATAATATATTTATTATATTAAAGACAGTGTTTATGTAAATTAATTATCTCAAGACCAGCTATTGTTAAAATAAAAAAAAAGATGATAGAAGTTTCTAAAATTATAAAATTTCTTAAAATGCGGCAGTCACCACAATTAAGTTACAAGATATAATGATCAATAACAAGATATTTTAGAGGTATTTGAAGTTGTGGTTGAATTGTATTTTTTTTAATTTTTAAAATATTTTAATGTATTAATATTAAAAATAAATTTTTTTAAAAATAAAAAAATATTTTAATATATTTCTAAATAAAAAATTTTTTAAAAATAAAAAAATATTTTAATATATTTCTAAATAAAAAAATATTTTACTACACTTTCAAATATCTTCATACAAAATAATCTATTTTTTTAATTGTATTTAGTTTCGTGGAGCGATTGTCCAATCTCATTCTATATATCCTATAATTTCATGTGTGTATTACTT
>Ga0325414_1008829_pt1 | contig 10658 bp, 12 predicted proteins | sample PopdelMetagenome_8_FD_206183 | JGI IMG/M metagenome (GOLD analysis project Ga0325414, IMG submission 206183) | Populus deltoides microbial communities from Bellville, Georgia, United States - Leaf-PdKOR-R3 | ecosystem: Host-associated > Plants > Phyllosphere > Phylloplane/Leaf | place: USA...
TTCCAATTGCTTTTAATTGTATTCATAATTGTCTCCCAACTTTTAATTTCATGCAATTCTACCCCTTGTCAAACTCAATAGCTAGCCCCATAGTTCAGCATCGTTTCCAATTAGGTCTTTGATTCATGATTTATGCAAATTGACCTTTAATTGACCATCAAACTTTTAATTATTTTTAATTTGGCCTATGATTTTGCCGATTTAAATCCTTGAAGTCCCGCACCTTTTACGGTCTAGTTCTTAGTTTTAAATTTCTTCAATAAAATCTCTAATTACCTATCAAACTTTAATATTTATGCAATAAGCCCCCAATGACCAAATTAGCTTTTTAAAATTACAATTCAACCCCAAAACTTCAATTCTTTCAATTAAAGCCTAAATTGAATTGAAAAGCCAATTTTCTTTGCAATTAAATTCTTAATAAATTCAATTAAACCCTGAAAAATCTCAATCGAATTATTAAACATTCAATTTTGATTTTTTTTTCTTTCCAGATTGAATTGTTCTTGTTAATAAGGCATTTATCAGTCAAAATTGAATTGTCAATTTTTTAACTTTGGGTATTTTGATCCTCTGCAACTAGTCTTTGGAAATTTCCCACTGATATATATATATATATATATATAATAATTTTTCCAACTTTTTATAAAAAAAATTTGTATTTTGTGTTTTTTTTAATATTTATATGATTCCCAAAATAAATAACAACACAGTGCATTATGTTTTTTAATTAAAAATGTATAAAAATATTTTTTTTATTTGTAATATTAACACATTAAAAATATTTAAAAAACACCTAAAAAACAAAAAGGAATATTTTCATCATGCGTTCCATCTAACATAATTTACCATAACACACACCACAAAAATTGAAACAAACTATTTATTGGAAAAAGATTTCTAAAAGTGACATGGCAAAATAATAGCACCGCAAGTGAACAAACTTGGCTGGGCCCACGCCCAAACTTTTCTTGAATCATGAGTGGCTAACGAATATGAGCACATAGTGATGGTGTTCATGCTATAACAACACAATCACTCTCTTTTTCTCTGTTTGCTCAAGTACACAACCCAAAAGGCAAAATAAATAAATAAATAGAGAGTTCCAAGTCAGTTACTAACTACTCCCAGTCCACCCAGAGCCGGAGCCGGAGCCATCATACCATGAACTGATTGTAATTGTTTATTTATTTCTTCCTTCACAACCCAAGCCATGGAAACCACCACTCTCCGTCACGCGATTGGCGTCACCGACTTCCCTTCACCATCCCTCTCACTCTCTGCTGCTGCTAATAATTATTATTATTATCATTCCTCCAAATTACTTGTACGAAAACGAGTCATTTACCATCAATCTTCCCTCTCTTCCAAATTTCCCTTCAATTCCCTCTCTCATCCTCCCAGATCCACCAATTTCAACCACCGCTTCATCCTTCGCGCCACCGGCCACGACCACCACCACGACCACCATGACCACTGCTGTCATCACCATCACCATGAAGGAGGCCATGATTCGCAACTGACTGGACCCCAAAGAGCTCTGTTAAAATTTGCAAAAACACTAGGATGGATGGACTTAGCCAATTTGTTGAGAGAACACCTGCAACTTTGCTGCTGTTCAGCTGCTCTTTTTATCACTGCTGCTGCCTGCCCTTACATGATTCCCAAACCTGCTGTCAAACCCCTTCAAAATGCGCTCATGCTCGTCGCCTTCCCTCTAGTTGGGGTACCTTTTCCATCCCGAAAATCACTCCTTTTATCTTACTCATTTTTTCTCACTTGCAATTCGTTTGTTTGATTGATTCCAGGTCTCAGCATCCCTTGATGCCCTTACTGATATTGTTGGTGGGAAAGTGAACATTCATGTGTTAATGGCCCTTGCGGGTTTTGCATCCATTTTTATGGGAAATGCTTTAGAAGGAGGGTTACTTCTTGCAATGTTCAATTTAGCTCATATTGGTAACCATTTTTAAGTTAGTTGTGAATATCAAAATTGTTTTTTTTCGAGTGATGAATGAATAAAGTTGATGTGGGCCGGTAATCTGTATTGTTATTTGCAGCTGAAGAGTTTTTTACGAGTCGGTCGGTGATTGATGTAAAGGAGCTGAAGGAAAATTATCCGGATTCTACGCTTGTGTTGGATGTAAATGATGACAAGCCGCCTGATGTTTCTGATTTGTCGTATAAAAGTGTACCTGTGCATGATATAGAAGTGGGATCCTATATTTTGGTCGGAACTGGTGAGGTCTGTGATTTTTAAGTTATTTATCTCTCTTATTGCTGAAGATTTGAATTTAGTTTTGCTATTGCTAATGTCATGAAATCTCAGTTGAAAGCTTAGCATATTATGATCTGTTCTTGGATGTGAATACATGATTTTAAGCTTTTAAGGCTTCATGACATGACATTTCAAGACTGTACATTCTTGCAGTCTAGGTTGTATTATAACTAGATTAGTTATAATCTGAATGTCAACAAACCTCAGAAAGTTTCTTCCTTGTCTGGATGTTCTGTTTTTAACTTCATTATCAAGGTAGGCCAGAACTTTATTGACTTATGCCTTTCCACCAACCTAAATAAAAAGTTCAATGTTCAGGGGCAGTGCAGCTATAGCCACATTTCAATGATTAGCTACCTAACTATCCGATGGAAGTTGAAGCAAGCAAATACTCTGACTAATATGACATGCCATTTAAGTTATTAGATTGCTGTATTCACATTGTTTATCTTGATTTGTACCTTTATTTTTGACTGAATGATATATTGGGACTCAAAGTTTCATAACAGGGGTTGGTATTATGTTTAGGCTGTGCCTGTAGATTGTGAAGTTTTTCAAGGTAATGCAACAATTACCATTGAGCACTTGACTGGAGAAGTCAAACCATTAGAGGCAAAAGTTGGAGACAGAATTCCTGGTGGTGCAAGGAATGTGGATGGAAGAATGATTGTCAAGGTATGCCACATTTGCTGATGATGAAAATTGATATGCCTTTTATTATTTTTTCTATCAATCTCGTGCAGAATCCTTTAGATAAATGATTCAAAGTCCTGTCTGAAGCTTTATTCCTTGATCAACAATGAGAATATAGATTTTCTGTTATGCTGCTCTTCTTTATATTTCTTTCTAAATTTGACGTAGGCCACTAAAACGTGGAAAGAGTCAACATTGAGTAGGATTGTGCAATTGACTGAAGAAGCACAATCAAGTAAGCCAAAACTTCAAAGGTGGCTGGATGAATTTGGTGAGCAATACAGCAAAGTTGTTGTGGGTTTGTCAATTGCCATTGCTCTCCTTGGGCCATTTCTTTTCAAGTGGCCATTCATGAGTACATCAGGTAACTTGGAGGAAGAGTATTTTTCCACTTTTATTCTAGCTTAGAAAATCATTTGTATCTTTGAATTGGACTTCCTTGTAGTAACAATGTTTTGCTTGAGGATTTATCATTTATTCCTAGAGATGGCCTCACGAACATATGCTTTGATTCTACTGATAATAACTGAACATCATGCATGCTTTGGCACACTCGTCGTGATTGGAATAGAGCTTTTTTTACTGGTTTAATGACTCACATAGGGGGGTGATGCACTGGTTTAGAAATATGCAGGTGATGTTCACACATCTCATTAAGGGGATCCTAGATGCATTTATCATTTTATTTTCTAGAAAAGAAATAATTTTGAATCTTTTTTCGTAAATGTTGTAGAAAAGCAATTTTGTTTCCATCATTCTTTGTTGTTTTGAGAAATGAATATTTAAAATTTTAAGACCTTTCATGGTAACTTTATTTGCGTAAAATGTTCTTATGGCTTTCTAAAAAATTACAATATATTTGTATAAGGAAAGATAACTAGATGAATAAGCATAATTACTCACACACACACACTTTTTATATGTGTTAGCATAGCCATATTTTTCAACTTAAATAACTATACTCATGCATATATCCAATTACACTCCTCTAATCATATAAAATGTTTATTTAATCAACAATTGTGACAATTGTATTTGGAGGATTGAATAACCAAAATGAGGAGGGCAAAGAAAAGACAAAATCAACCAAAAAAACACAGATAAGAAAGTGGTGGGAGATTGGAATTGGAATAGGACCAGTGATTTGGCATGGTAATGGAATTTGATGTATATTAGAAGATTAAAAGGGCATGAAGCTAAGTTCTTGCAAAAGCTAAGTTCCAGCATATTTTATCTTCTGTTCTTCAATGGAAATTGTTGGCTTCTTAGGGTACAAAATTAAGTTCTTGCTGTATTTCTTAGGGTTACTCTTGGAAAAAAAAAGAAGGAAGAATTGTGAGGGCATCTTATATAGCAACAATGAACAAGGGGATGGGTGAATGTTTTTGGGGCAGGGGTGGCCAAGGTCCCCTCTTCTCCCCCTGATGCTTGGCCGATGTGATATATGAATCTGCAGTTTGGTAGTCCTGTTTTTTCTCAGGAAAGAAATTTTTTTGGGCTTTTACTTGCTCCACAATGAATTTGGAAAAATTGGAAAAACTGCTTTGGTTCTGCAACTTTCCATAGATAGCCCTTCTGAGAAAATTGATTTCTTTTTGAAGATTCAAGCCATGATATGGTTTCCATGTACTTCACCATATAAAACTAAAAAATGCTGTTTCTCCTACCAAAAACATTTTGTTTGTTTTTCCCCTTGAAACCAATGAAAGTATTTTCCATTGTTCTGCATTAGCTAAAAGCTATATCAATTGGGCTACGGATTTTAATAAAACATATTGGGTCAACAGTATAATCCAAGAAATGAAAGAACTTAAAATATCTGCAGACTTAAACTCGTAGTCGAAGTTCAATGCCTTTCTGATATTGCTGGGTTTTTTTTCTTCCCGTTTATTTTTTTCGTATTTTGATGCTTATGTGATAGCTCTATTTATTTCTCTCTCGTAGAAATGAACTAGCATAGCTTTTTTAGACACATTCATTCTTTTTTTTTTAATGCTTGGGTTGATCATGCAGTTTGCAGAGGATCAGTCTACAGAGCACTGGGTCTGATGGTGGCAGCATCACCATGTGCCTTGGCTGTAGCTCCTTTGGCATATGCCACTGCTATCAGTTCCTGTGCAAGAAAGGTACATGAGAATTGCTAACCATAATCTCATAGGAAGTTCAGCCACAACCATATAGACAATTTTTATATTTTTGGATGCAGTAGTTTTAGGAATGATGTCTGAGTTTAGAAAAGCAGAGATGCTATGTTGAAGTTTGGGTGTTGATTGGCATTGTCCTCAACTTCTCATGACTCTCTACCTGGAGCCCTGTAACCATTGTCATTTTATATGTATGTGAACGGGCCAGAGTACCTCAGTTTGTATTAGCTAATATTCTATTTATGTTTAATTATGCCCTGGAATACTACAGTATTACCACAGTGTGATCTGAAATTAGCACATTAGAATTTTTTTCCCCCGACTTTTACTGTCTCATTTTCAATTATATCATCTATAGATGACGCTAGGTTGTCCATGTTTGATACATGATGTAATTAAAATATGAAACATGAATATTTTAAACCTGGTACGACTGGGTTGTCCATGTTTGATACATGATGTAATTAAAATATGAAACATGAATATTTTAAACCTGGTACGACTGAAAAAAGAAAAACCCTGGTGGAAACAAAAACTTCAAATTTCGCTAAACTGGAGCTCAATTTCTTATGATTTAAACTTCACATGTGTGGCCATCCTGGTTTAACTATCTGCTATCTTTGTATGAAGGGGATATTGCTTAAAGGAGGCCAGGTTCTAGATGCTTTAGCTTCCTGCCACACCATAGCATTTGACAAAACTGGAACATTGACAACTGGGGGGCTAATGTTCAAAGCTATCGAACCAATTTATGGGCATCTGATCAGAAACAACAGGACAAATTTCACTTCTTGTTGCATTCCCAGTTGTGAAAAGGAAGCTCTTGCTGTAGCAGCTGCTATGGAAAAGGGCACTACTCACCCTATTGGAAGGTAATTCTTACAATACTCGTACTTAACACCCCCGCCTCCTCTACCCCACAACATGCACCCACACACACCAACAAAATATAAATGTAAGAAGACATGCCTTATTTGTAACTTTTTGTTGCTTCCCCTGTTGATCTAGTATTGGCTTGATGGCTGGAAAGAGTTTTTTCAGCTTATTCAATTGTCTAATTTTCTTTTCATTGGTGCTTCATCATATCTTGTTGTGTCATACAAACTTCTTGTTTTGAATTGTTTCTCATTCCTTATCCCACCCTATATGAAATATGCATATGCAAATTTGGTTGAAACTCTTATTGAATCATTAGATGTTATGGTGTTTGGTAGCAATAAGTGAAAGCTCCTTTTGTGTTTCTACGGGTTTTTCTTATTAGCGATGCCATATGTATATCTTATGTATATACAGAGAAAATGTAATCGAAAGGAAGTAGGTTTCTAGGGATCCGGATCAGCTTGGTATGGAGATGGTTTTGTGGCATATTACAATTTTGGTTGAAATTAGCTGTTTGGTCCTTTCAATGTTTTTAGTGCTTGGAATCCCGTGTTCCTCATTTAGAAACTTAAAAATGGGATTCAGAATCTCATTCTCACGTGGCTTGATTCTAGTTGGCCATAGTTGGAATTAATCATGGTCTTGTCTCGTCACAGAAGTTCAATTTTTATTATCATCTTATCTATCTCATGAACATGAACATAAACGTAAACATCAACTTCTTTTTTTCTTTTGGTAAATTATTGCTTTTTTGCTTGATACAGAGCTGTTGTGGATCATAGTATAGGCAAAGATCTACCTTCTGTTTCTGTGGAAAGTTTTGAATATTTTCCCGGTAAAGGTCTTGTTGCTACTCTGAATAACATTGAGGTACTGTGTCTTTTCTTCAATACACTCAAGTCTGCTTCCTTTTGAATTTAATAGATGAAGTTGAATTGTTATTTCCCTCTTGATTTCCTGTGTTTGAAGGTTCATTTTTTATTTCCATGCTGCAAATTGAATTCCAGTTATTTTTATTTTTTTATAGTCAGGAACTGGAGGGGGTAAATTGCTGAAAGCATCTCTTGGTTCTGTAGAGTTCATTGCTTCACTTTGTAAATCTGAAGATGAATCAAGAAAGATAAAGGAAGCAGTTAATGCATCTTCTTATGGAAGAGATTTTGTTCATGCTGCTCTTTCTGTTGAAGAAAAGGTGAGGCTCCATTTGCTTGGCTGAGTTGGTATTTCATGAAAGATACCATCTAACCTGCTCTTATCCCAACTTCAAATCTCCAAGGATTTTGTGACTGTAGATGAAATTTCTGTACCAAATGCGCTTAATATATGTCAACACTTAGTCATAAATTGGCACTGATAACATTACCATATTAGTCACAATTAACCTGAATGATTGCTACCTTCTGACTTCCTAGTGCTATTTGCATTTGTTCCTGTAACATGATAAACACTGAGGCCTAAAATTAAATGCAAATTCACTTGAACCATATCCCAAGTGAGTGCTCTCTCTTTCTACCATATTGAAGTCTATTTAAGTCGTGTACATTTTGCATGTCTCTCAAGTTTTCTAGTTTATTAACAACCCTGAGATTCTTTATAGTTTCCTTAAGTTGATCATAGTGGTTCAGTGAACAGTCTGAACCAAGAAAATGCTTTAAGGCCTTTTAGAAACTTGCTTGGTCACAGAAAGACATGTTGAGGAATAGGCTGACTATAGCGCAGCCCATTGTTAAAAGGATGATTCTAGGAAAAGTTGTGTTCCTTCTAGGCTCTCTTGTGGTGCACAGAGAACGAGAGGAGGAAGTAGCTAGGTAATGCTTCTCTGTGAAGCCTACAATAAAATCATAAACAAAGTCCATTACCCCACCAGGATAAGCTCATGCTAGAGAGAATTTGTAAATATTCCTATAGCTCTTTTGCATGAAATGAGTGCATGTGGCTGCAACCCAAGGCTTGCAATTGTATCGAGCAATGGACCTTGTTACAAATGATGTCTTGTGACCACTTCTATATGCTCTGGGGTTTTTACTGCATATGACTTCTTTGTAACAATGTACATCCTATTCATCTACATGACAGAAGGCACTAAATGAAGGGTTGGTCATGCAGCTGTGATTTTCCTGGTTTTAAATGTCACTCTATGACTTTGTAGGTAACATTGATCCACCTTGAGGATAGACCACGACCAGGGGTTTCAGATGTCATAACTGAATTGCAAGATCAAGCAAGGTTCCGGGTAATGATGTTAACTGGTGACCATGAATCAAGTGCATGGAGAGTTGCAAAAGCAGTGGGCATCTCTGAAGTTTACTGCAGCCTGAAGCCAGAGGACAAGCTTAATCAAGTTAAGGGTATCTCAAGGGATATGGGTGAGTGTTTACATTGAGTTTGAAATCGCTTTGCGGCCACGTGTTTTCCCTATGAGTTTCAATGATTTATAAGCTCAAGCAATCTCTTTTTTAAGGAATGAGCTGAAGATGGGTTCTCAAGTTACTCTAATTGAATTTTGTATGTGCATGCAACCGACAGTGGTTTGCTGAACAGATATTGGAATTTTGTCACAGGGGGAGGTCTGGTCATGGTTGGTGAAGGTATTAATGATGCACCGGCACTTGCTGCTGCAACTGTAGGGATTGTGCTTGCTCAACGGGCCAGTGCAACTGCCATAGCTGTTGCCGATGTTCTACTGCTAAGGGATACCATTTCTGGTGTTCCATTCTGTATTGCCAAGTCTCGCCAAACAACTTCCCTGGTACTTGATAGCTTCAATCTCCTTGCCATTTGTTATTTCTTGACATAAAGTTCTTGAATCCTCATTCTGTACTCACATGTACATGCAGATCAAGCAAAATGTGGCCCTTGCATTAACTTCAATATTTCTGGCCTCCCTTCCATCTGTTTTGGGGTTTCTTCCCCTCTGGTTGACGGTATGAATCTGTTTGATAATCTGCTTTGATGAACCTTATTATTGATTTGTTTCCAGAATCTCTTTGCAGTACTTTAAATTCTAGGATTTGGGAACATGTTTGCAACAAATCCTATAGAAAAATGATAAACAGTAGTTTTCCATCATGTGTTGTTTCTTTCAATGAACTTTCTAAAAATCAGCTCGTTAGTTGACGTGTCAAACTGAAAATGGTTAGCTTCATCCTTCCTTGCCCCAAGATGGCATGATGGAAAGTCCGGCATTCAGGGGAAGAGTGAAGCTAGTCATTTGTGGGTTTGAAATGGGGTTGTGTGGTTTTATACTTGAGAATACTTGGCTAAGAGCTCAACTTGTAAGTGTCTTGGTTGTCAATCCACAGAACCATGCAGCCAAAGCCATCTCCATTAGCTGCTGAGGTTTCTGTTCATTTTTTCAGTTTTGAGATTGCTTTGCTTCACTTTCAAGTTTATTACTATTTATCAAAAGAAGACGAAAAGTTCTTCATTTCTCACTGATTTTCATTGGTAAAAACGTTTAGGTTCTTTTACATGAAGGTGGCACTCTTCTCGTGTGCCTCAATTCCATACGTGCTCTGAATGATCCCAAATGGTCCTGGAGGTATGATTTGCAGCAAGTTGTAGAGAAACTGAAATCCAGAGTGATGTTAAAGGTGACAGGTGACACAAGCTCAAGCACCGTGGAGGCAGCACCTTTGTGATTCACATTCTTGGGTTTTCTCAAGTTTCCTTCTTTTCTTTTTTTTTTTTTTTTTGCTAGAAAAGAAAATATGGCAGAGGAATGCATGTCAGAATCATAGATACAGAGGAAGCCATGTATTTTTGCAGAAGTAAATATTTTGCCCAATCCAATTTTATCCCTTCTTCAAATTGTAAAGAGTTGACAATTTACACAAAAATCAAATGAAGAAGACCTTTACATTTGAAACAGCATTGCAGTGTTGCCTTGGTTTTTTTGGTAGTTGAAACTTGAGATTTTGAGCACCTTCAGTTTCTTCAGGATTAATACAACGACCAACTACTACCTGCCATTACTGCGAAACAATAAATATAGCGGGCGTGTTTCACAGCTTTGTCTTGTCAACTTCCTAACAAGCTTCTTTCACGCTCTGCTAATTACCAATACTTCAATCTTTGAGATTTTAGGGAGATTGAAAAACAACCTTCCTTCTCCCTCTGCAGCAAACAGTTTTCATAGAATTTGCTTGTTAGTTCAGCATTAAGAAATTGAACACACAGAGGAACTCCCCCCTCCATAGCTCCAAAGCAGCAACTCCTCTTAAATGGTTGTTGTGCCATTTGTTTTAGCCCTTTTAACATCCATTTCTTTCAATTTAATTTAAAGATCATTCACCTCTCCACAATCCACATAAAAGATTTTAGATTTAGAAATTGAAAGAAAAAAGACAGCCATCCACAGAAACCATTAACACCCAGTTGAGATACATAAAAGACAAACTTGGATTAGAATTGAAAGATTTGTTGTTTTCCTTGTTCTTGTTGCAAGTTTTTTTCAGTTCCCTCGTCAGAACCAGATCCAAGGTTACAAAATGTCTCCGTTTTTACCATGTCCCCTCGCCCTTGCCCAAAAGACATTTCTCTCTCTCTCTCTCTCTCTCTGTACAATCCCAAAATTATTCCCTAGCCAAAAGAGAAAACAGAAGCCCCAGTTTCCTTTCTACCCTGTCCATTTTTCACTACTTAATTTTACCAACCCAACCCTA